>Ga0233379_1000121_pt1 | contig 10849 bp, 11 predicted proteins | sample ElkDunMinimDraft_8_FD_180679 | JGI IMG/M metagenome (GOLD analysis project Ga0233379, IMG submission 180679) | Fecal eukaryotic communites from dung pellets of Tule Elk in California, USA - Elk Dung F1 | ecosystem: Host-associated > Mammals > Digestive system > Large intestine > Fecal | place...
TGCTGCAAAATTTGATGAAAGGCTTTGTCATCCTTTACAATCTCTGTTACAAAACCTCTTTTTTCCGCTTCACTCGCTGTCATTATTCCCGCGCTATATAGGATATGTAATGCTTGATCTACATTTATTTTTTCCATCAACAAGGTTCCGCCACCCCACCCTGTTGTTATCGCTTGATTTCCTTGAACAAAACCCATTTTAGCATCTACATGTGCAATTCTAATGTCGCAAGCTGTTGCTATTTCACAACCTCCTCCTATTGCTATACCATTTATATACGCTATCGTCGGTTTTGGAAAAGTTGCTAGTACATGTAACACTTCGCCCATTTTTGAAAGCATTTCATATGCTCGAGTCTCTGTTTCTAGTGCATGGAAATCAAATAAATCCCCACCCGAACAAAACGCTTGATCACCAATTCCCCGTATCACAATCAATTTGACCGAAGAATCATTCTTTGCCAATTCCAAACTATCTGCTATTTCATCCATTAAATGAAAATTGATGGCATTCCTTTTTTCCGGTCTATTAATGCCAAGCTCCATTACTGATTCATAGTTCCTTACGAGAAGTTCACTCACATCTAACCAACCCCTTTTATTATTTCCTTTATAAATGACTCTGCATACGAGACTACTTGAGCAGCGTATAAGTCAGCAACAGCGTCATACCCTCCACTTCAATTCAACGAAAACTGTCAAAAACAACCGTTATACAGCCTCTTAATTATACAAAACACCATGTCAAATTACATTATTTCACAATTTCAAAACTTATATTTTTTCCACAAACTCGAAATAGAAGCAACAAAAAAAGACTGCAATGAATTTTTATTCATCACAGTCTTTTATTTGAAAGAAAAATTAGTTGCTTACAACTTCTTTTCCTTTGTATGTTCCACATTCTTTACAAACACGGTGTGAAAGTTTCATTTCACCGCAGTTTGGGCATTCTACCATACCTGGAACTTGAAGCTTAAAGTGAGTACGACGTTTTCTTTTTACAGTTTTAGACGTTCTTCTAAAAGGTACAGCCATTATTCCCACCTCCTTAAAAAAATGGTTTAAGAAGAAGGACCGGATAATCCCGAATCTTCTTGTAACTAGTTATTATTTGTTGTCGTTGTCAAAGAATTTCGCTAAATCCGCTAAGCGAGGATCAATTTTCTTCTCCTGCTCTTCCGGCGCAACTACAGACCAATCATTTCCAGACTGTGGTGCAGCTCCAACGGGATTCGCTTCATCAGAAAAAACTTGCATCGGTACTTCTAACAATAAATTCTCTCTTATAACCGGATTTAAGTCAATTACATCGCCTTTTACGACGGTATAATACTCATCGCCAAAGCTATCATAATCCTCTTTCAAAAGAAAAGTTTCAGTTGTCTTAACATCAATTGGATATTCAACGTCTACAAGTGTTCTTGAACAAGGCAAGATTAACACTCCTGTCAGATGGATATGAAACGTAACTTTCGTTGCGCTAATATCCGCTCTTCCTGTAACGTGAATTGGGGAAACATCAATAATTTGAGGATCCGCTTCCTTAATATCCGAAACATCTACTTTCTCATCAAGAATAAGACCTTTATCCCGATACTTCTGAAGTTGAGTTATTGTCCATTTCATTAAAATCACCTCAAGGCAACAAAGGTAATTATAGCTTTCATTCTATTGATTGTCAATATAATTTCTTTACAGCCTTTTTCCTTCGTTTAATCTATTTTGTATCTTATCAAACGTTACAACTTACAGTATTGTAGCATTACAAGTTGTATAAAAGCAAAACTCAATTTTCTTTAACTATCAAAGCTTACTATTTTAAATCTTATTTTTCCAGTATAACATGTTATAAGACCATATTCGAACCATATCATCTTTGAACATGTTACGATATTATACAAAGACAATACGTTTATTTGTAGTGATTAATAAAATCCCCTATAATATTAGGTAATTATTGGGAACTAAATACTTAAAACAATTCTCGGAGGTTTATATGAAAGCAGTAGGCATTATTGTCGAATACAACCCGTTTCACAACGGACATTTATATCATGTACAACAAAGTAAATTACAAAACGAAGCACCAATTGCAATAGCCGTTATGAGCGGTTCTTTCTTACAAAGGGGAGAGCCAGCGATTGTCAACAAATGGTCAAGAACGAAAATGGCGCTCCAAGGTGGTGTCGATATAGTCATCGAGCTACCATATTTATATAGTTCCCAACATGCGAAGTATTTTGCAACAGGAGCTGTTTCACTTTTGGAGGCAGTAAAATGTGATACGTTTTGTTTCGGAAGCGAAAATGGTACTATAGATCAATTTATTCATATGTATCATCAAATGGAGCATAACAGAGAACCTTTAAATGAAGAAATACGCCTCTTTAACAAACAAGGTAACAGCTATCCTAAATCTGTATCGCTCGCCCTTGAAAAGCTTGGCTTACAAACCGACAATGGCATAGATATAGCTAAGCCAAACAACATACTTGGTTATCAATATATTTCTGCTACTTTGGAAAATGATTATAAAATAAAACCAACTTTAATTAATAGGGTTGCAGCAGATTATCATGACACGACCCTCCCATCCGGAAATATCGCCAGTGCTACGAGTATAAGAAAAGCTTTACTAGATAATAACTTGTCTATCGATACGGCAAGTAGTTTTATGCCTTCTTATACATTTAAAGAATTACAAGCGTACATCGACAGATTCCACATCCTCCATTCATGGGAGCATTATTGGCCATTACTTCAATATAAGTTACTCTCATTAACAACAGATGATTTAGAAAACATATATGAAGTAGAAGAAGGTATTCAACATCGGATGAAAGAAGCTGCGAAACAATCCGACAGCTTTACTCAATTTATTATGCATGTTAAAACGAAACGGTATACATTAACTAGGCTGCAGCGTATTTGTGTACATATTCTTACAAATACAAAAAAGGATACAATGGTGCAATTAATCAATGAGCCAACTTACTTACGTGTCTTAGGTTTTACTGAGAACGGAAGGAAATATTTAAGTATGAACAAAAAGAAATTCGAGCTTCCTCTCATTACTAAAGCTGCTGGTGCATCTCATGATGCTCTCTCTCTAGATATTAAAGCAGCCATGATTCATTCACTGGCACTACCAGCTACATTTCGAACAGAAGCATTTAAAAGAGAATACCAACAATTGATTATAAAACAATAAACATTAACTTGTTTTTCATAATAAAAAAGATGCTTCGAAAAGCTCAACATAAGCTTTTCAAAGCATCTTTTTATAAGCCTTATTTCCCTCGATACAGAACTTACAGCGGGGCTTGCACCAACAGAGCCAATCAAATAAAAAGTATCAAAATAATAACAATTCTAGTTTATTCTTTTACCTGTAGACTTCGTAAATAATCCAAAGCTTCTTCCATTGTATCTACTGGAACAATCTCCATAGATGTATTAATATCTTTCGCAGTCTCTATTGCCAATCGGTAATTGGAGTCTGCTTCACCTTTTTCATTTGGGGCGAAAAATATGTCCGCTCCACTTTTACTTGCAGCAACAACCTTTTGATCAATACCACCAATTGCCCCTACTTCACCTTTTTCATTAATGGTTCCTGTCCCAGCAATCTTGTAGCCTTTTGTAATATCCTCATCGATAAGCTGATTATATATTTCCAATGAGAACATCAAACCTGCAGAAGGTCCCCCAATTTTCTCACTATCAATCGATACTTTAGGTGTTGTAGAAACCGAAACATCATCGACTAAATGAATACCGATACCAACTTTATCAACGTCCGGCATTTTTGTAACTTTAACCTCTTTTTCAAGAATCTTATCGTTTCGATTAATTTCTAATGATAGAATGTCCCCTTCTTTTCGAGCTGAAATATAGTTTACAAATTGTTCAGAGGACACAAATTGTGTTTGATCGACCTTCGTAATCCGGTCGCCAGCCTGCAAGATACCATCTGCTGGCATGCCTGCGACGGTATTATATACATAAACACCTTTATAATGTACTTCATATGGCTTCTCAGCGGCTTGATAAGCACTTATAATGGCATTTTCCTTTGATCCCTCCATCATATACAGCTGACGAACATTATACTCCTCGTCTGTTTCTTCTTCACTTCTTATATCACTTTCTTTATAAATCGACCAATAATCGATCCAATCCGCTAAAGTATATGTATATACGTTTGCTTTTCCCATCTGTATTGTAGTAAGCATAAAACTACCTTCAGCTGAACTTCCACCTTCAACTTCAACTACCGATTCTAGCTCTTTAGCCATCCCCGGCTTAGAAACATAATATGGAAGAGGATAAAAATAAGCAGCAATCATAATAAGACATAACATAGTAAAGCTTATTTTTGCTAATCTAGTTCGCTTCATTTGTTGGGCATCCCTTTCCATTCTTCTATGTCTAATTTAATACGATCTATATGTTTTCGTGCTTCCATTTCTCCAATAGCGACAATTTCTTCAATCTGGGTGAAGCTACTAGAACTATACTTCTCAACTCTAGGTTTCAACAACACATCTGCTTTTATTTCCTTCGTTTTAACAAGCTCCATTTGCATAATATCCAATGATTGCATGATCACATCATAAATAGAATTCACTTCAACATCTTGCTTAACATGAGCTACATTAACAGCAATTACATAATCAGCCCCCATATCTCTAACTACAGAAACAGGGACTCTATCAACTACACCACCATCAACAAGAAGCTGATTTCCGATTTTTTTCGGAGTGAAAATTCCAGGGACACTAATACTAGCACGAACAGCATCCGCTACTAAACCTTCCGTCAAAACAACCTTCGCACCCGTATTAATGTCAGTCGCTACAATTGATGTTGGGATTGGTAAATCCTCAATATTCTTCCAATGTGTAAACATACCAACGAATTCTCTAATTCTGTCTCCTTTAATGAAACCCATTTTAGGGACTGTAAAATCCAAATAGTATTTCCTTTTAAAATTCAAAATAACTTGGTATAGCCTGTTCAGATCAATACCTGTTGCATAAATACTACCAATCATCGCACCCATACTACTTCCAGAAATAAACGAAATGGGAATATTTTCTTCCGCCAAAACCTTTAAAACACCTAAATGTGCAAAGCCTCTAGCACCACCTGACCCTAAAGCCAGACCTATTTTAGGCTTTTGTCCCAAAGAAAAACCCCCCTTCTTATCAAATCCTATTCTACCGTACCTTTGTTTTGTTTTAATAACAAAACGCCCCGTCTAATTCTAGCTTTTTCAATAATCTAAACAAGTTCTCGCCAATACACTCCAATGCTAGGACCACTAATAAATAGTTCTAAAAAACAAGCTATTGAGTATATTTTTTAAGGGGACAAGGTATGTGTTCACCTAGAAAGATCGATTATTTACCAATATTTTAACATTGCTATAGATGAATGCAAAGGAAGAACTTCCTAGGAGGTCTAATGAGTGAATAAGTCATTTTTTAAAACATTAGTATTAGCAATAAGCGTTACAACTCTTTTGGTTGCACTGATTAAGTTTCCTAAGGATGGTCTAGAAGCATCTACCCGAGGAGTGGATATGTGGTGGGAGATTGTATTTCCTTCTCTGCTACCTTTTTTCATAATTTCCGAATTACTAATTAGCTTTGGCGTAGTCGCTTTTGTCGGAGTTCTTTTAGAACCATTAATGCGGCCACTATTTAGAGTTCCTGGATCAGGTGGATTTATATGGGCAATGGGAATGGCATCTGGCTTTCCATCAGGCGCAAAGTGGACTGCCCGTTTGCGCAGTGAAGGCCAAATAACAAAAGTTGAAGCAGAACGCCTCGTATCATTCACCAATTCATCGAATCCTCTATTTATATTCGGAGCTGTTTCTGTTGGTTTCTTTCATAACACAGCACTCGGTCTCATTTTAGCTATATCCCATTACGCAGGAAATTTTATAGTAGGTTTAATCATGAGATTTCACGGAAAACATGAAAAAAACAACAGAGAATCAAAAAAACGATCTTTTAAACATGCATTCATCGAACTACATAAAACACGCATAAAAGAGACACGTCCCTTAGGGAAAATCCTCGGTGATGCTGTTATTTCTTCCATCGAAACTTTAATGATGATCGGTGGTTTTATTGTTATTTTTTCTGTCATCAATAAGTTATTATATATCATGAATTTTACAGAAATGATCGCTTTCTTTTTTAACTATTTATTATCGTTGCTGCAGATTCCTACTTCCTTTAGTATCCCATTAATTTCTGGAATTTTCGAAATAACATTAGGCTCACAACTTACAAGTAATGTAGAAGCCGCCCCTTTATTAATGAAAGCTATCATTGTCAGCTTTATTTTAGGATTCAGTGGAATTAGTGTCCACGCTCAAGTTGCCAGTATTTTAGCTCAAACTGATATACGATTTGCTCCATTTTTCTTTGCACGCATTTTGCACGGAGTAATAGCTAGTATTATTACATTGATTATTTGGAAACCACTATATGAAGGTAGTAGCTTGAAAGAAGGTTTACCAAATGTTATCTCCGTTAACAACACCGTATTTGACCCTGATCTTATTTCTAGTGCAATGAATTGGCTCTCCAATTTAGGTCCAATTGTAACAATTGCTGCCTTATTACTTTATATCTTACTTTATTTTAAAAAAACAATTGATAATCGCTAAACTATGTGGCAATAGAAAGTATTTTAGTAATAGGCTCTGTTAAATGCTATTGTTGATTTCCACTGCGGGCGGACGCTTTCCGTGGGGCATGCGCCAATCCTCCTCGAAGCAAAGCTGAGGCCACTGAAAAACCAAGCTATTTTCTTACGAAAATATCGCACGTCGAAATATTTGGTGCTTTTTGGGATTGGATGAAACCAAAAGCACCAGATTTTCTCTGTACTCTTGTTTATTTTTCGTGGATTAGTTTCAATATCCGTTTCATGTTGACCACGAAGATGGTGGTGGCTCCTTGGATTTCCATCCCTAATAGACCCGAGGTTTGTGATTTTTCATACCCGTGTCTATGTTTTATTTCGCTATTTTTCGCTTCAATTTTATAACGTTTTCTAGCCAATTGTTTAAAGGTATCCGTCTCTTGAAAAGCTTCTTGCTTCAAATGTTCCGATGATTTGAGGGTAATGGAGTATGACTTTGTTTTCGCTCCTTCTTTGTAACACCCTTCTCTCATTGGACAGACTTTACACTTCTTGATATCAAAGAAATATTTGATATGGGCATTTCTGTTTGGGTCATTTTCTCGTTTGTTAATACTTTTTTTAATGGCTAAATGACCGTCTGGACAAACATAGGTATTCGCATCTTTATTGAATTCGAACCCTTGAATCCGATCCGAATGGCCGTTTGTTATCACTGGGTGTAGCTTTGAAATAAGCTGAATATCATTTTCCTCTGTGTACAATAAGTTATCTTTTGCTGAATAAGCAGTATCTCCAATAATCGTATCAATAGTCATACCCGTTTCTTTTGTTTTTTCCGCCAGTTCTTTTAGATATTGCCCGTCGTTTTTTTCACCTGAAGTAATTACAGCTGCCGTAATAATTCGTTCATCTGACATAGCGATATGTGTTTTATATCCGTGAAAAGCATAGTCTTCGGATTTATGACCTGTTTTTGCGTCAGGATCACCGGAATAAGAAAGCTGGTCATGAAAATCTTCGATTGCTTCTTTTAGCCCATTTGTTTTTTCTTTAACCGCTGGAATGTTTGCCAATTTCGGTTCCTGTTCGATCGTTTCCAATAACTTTTCGCAATACGCTAATTCATCGGTTGCTTCCTGAGAAATCGGTTTGGCTGGTAACCTTTCTTTGATTGACTCGTCAAATTGATAGATCACTTTCCGTACTCTTTTCGAGGCGTTCTGCAAGAATTCCTTGGGTGATTTATTTTGGTAGCGTGAGAGCGTATGTGTCGCATCTACAATAATGGTTTTACTTTTGATTACCTCTTTTTCAAGGGCGATTTCAACCGTTTTCTTAATTAACATATCCAACAGATTCATATCTTTAAGACGAAGTTTACGAAACTTCGTTAATGAACTAGAATCCATCACGGGATCCTCAGGCGCCATATCCAAAAAGTATTTAAAGGACATGTCATATTTGGAGCGTTCGACCACATCCACATCAGACAAATCAAAAATCATTTTCAATAGTAAATACTTAAACATTCGCACAGGTGGAATCGCATTTCTCCCATTATCCAAACAATATTTTGATTTTAGTTCTTCTAAAATGAAACTGAAATCAACTAACTCATTCATTTGACGCAACATATTATCTTTCGGAACCACCAAATCATAAATCGCCATATAAGGACTTAAAAGGAACGTTTCTTGCTTACTAATCACGAATCATACACCGCCTATAGTTATTAAATCGATTATATAACATAAGTGATAGATATGATTGTTTTTAGAGGGACTTTTTCAGTGGCCTCAGCAAGGCTTCTGCGGTGTCTCGGCTGCCACGCTTCCCTAAGCAGGAGTCGCCGCTCTCCGCTCCAAACAACGAGATCTGCAAAAATCAACATTGAACGATAACACAGCCAATAAGTTAAGAAGTTCCATAACAAATTTTCTAAAAAAGATGTTTCCAAACGGGGGTTCTACTGGACTTGAAAAAAACTGGTTGCATCCTTACAAGAAAAGAACAAAATCCTTAAATAACTATCAAATGATTGATAAAGCCTTACTCATGATAAAAATGTATTATTTTGAAAAAACACCCTTTTACTTCCAATGCGACGGCGCAGAGGATGGTAGGGTCTACTAGAAAATCCAATATAAAAGCGATGTACATTATAAACGTACATCGCTTTTTTTCGAAGCGTTCGCATACTTAGTCGTAATAATAATCTCTACACTATTATTTTACCTCTTGATAAACTACAATTTAAAATCCAATGGTTCTTAACCTTGCACATATGCTTTTTCAATTTTAATGATTGTTGAACGATAAATTATGTAGATAATAATTGAATTAAAGATAAAGACATAAGGATATATATAATGTTCTCCTATTTGAACTTTATCAAACCAAGGGAAGAAAATCATACCTATCCCCATCTGTACCATTAGATAAAGTGTTCCAATTCCAATTAATCCGCACCATTCCGTACAAAAGTAATCTAATTTGGTTTTTGGCTTCCAATCCCATTCATATTCCTTCTTTATATCTTCTACTTCCTCATCTATCACTAACCCGGCACAGAAAGAAAAAACACTTGCTAGAATAATAAAAACGTAGTTATCTACGATGTTTTCAGCTTGTTTAGGGAGTGTCTGCATTACTACACAATATATTAAGGAATATGCAATAAATCCGTACAATAAAATCCTCACTTTTCGCTCGATAATTATTAATTTATTTATTAATTTTTCTTTCAAATTTAACCCTCCTTTCGAGTAATTGTAACAAGTTGATGTGAAAAAATTATGTTAAAACAAGAACGAATGTTCTTTTTTCTAGAGGGGTTTTCAATGAGGAATGAGAAGCAGCGAGAATTGGCATTTTTATTTGATCGGTCAGTTGAAATCAGGATACAACTAGAACGAACTGAGAAGCTTTTAGATGATGATGAACTCAACCGTATTTGTTGATTAGCTTTTTTATCGATTACCGGCCAACAATCTTTTGTTTTACTATACAAAAAACTCCTCCACATGCTTCTATTTTGGTTAACAAACCATAAATATTTAGCATCTTTGGAAGAGTTTTTTAATACAACTGTAGCTTTAGCAAAAAATAAACGAAAACGGTCTTCTGAATCAACGTTTAAATTAACCCTAGACTCTTTAATTTAGGCTCTTTTCGTATACTTTGTTGCTAATTATGATTGATTTCCACTTCAGGTTGCTCAGCGTCCCCTAGGGGAGTGCGGTGAGCCTCCTTTCGCACAAAGTTCCTCTGGTGTCTCACCTGTCTAAGCTTCTCTCGCGCAGGAGTCTCACACCTTACGCTCCAATCAATCAACATTTTGTACATACTTCATTCTTTGAAACTTGTACAAAAGCAACAATCTTTTAGAAAACAGCCTTAATTTAATTTGTCATATGTATATTAAATATCTTAAGGTCATTAGAACAGATTCTTAAACAATTATTTCATATGTTTCAACGTCGTGACGATTCAAAACCTCTACACCAAGAAATGTAACTTTAGATGGATCAGACGCCGATAAACTAATATAGCCTGCTTGTTTTAAATCAGACATTAAATCTTTGTTCAAAATAATCGACTTAGGATACAAACCAGTTTTATTATAGTTTGAGAATATATCACTTTTTATTTTTTCGAAATTCATGTAAATACACCTCTGTCAACATATTAAGACTGCTAAATTTATGAATAGTATAAAATCACACGAAAGCGTTATCAATAAATTTGTCAGATTTTTAAAATATTGTCGTATTCACTTTAATAAAACTTCACGATTTCATTAAACACTTATCAAATTCCAAATATTTTTTGCTGATAGTAAACACCTTTGAGTTGGATCACCAGATCGCTTTCTTGTATGAGCAAAACCCCTAAAACCTTTATAAAGAGCTGCCACAAGATACTTGCCTACCCATACTAATCAAAATGATTGCAAAACAAAATGCAAAAGAGCCTCCCAAAAGTCTTTTAAAACTTCCGAGAGGCTCTTTTCATTATTTATTTAATGTGCTGCTACTTTTTTGCTTTCAAGTAATTTCTCAGCTACCAGTTTCGTTAAATCTACTACACGACAAGAATAGCCCCACTCATTATCATACCAAGCCAATACTTTTACCTTATTCTCACCAATCACCATAGTTGATAGTCCATCAACAATA
>Ga0233379_1000122_pt1 | contig 10781 bp, 15 predicted proteins | sample ElkDunMinimDraft_8_FD_180679 | JGI IMG/M metagenome (GOLD analysis project Ga0233379, IMG submission 180679) | Fecal eukaryotic communites from dung pellets of Tule Elk in California, USA - Elk Dung F1 | ecosystem: Host-associated > Mammals > Digestive system > Large intestine > Fecal | place...
CAGATCGTAACTATTGAATGATGTTCTGTTTGTGTTTAGCAACAGCATTGTATAATGCAGACTTGATCTTTCTAACAATTTCGTCGTCAATTATTTCTTGAGAGCTTATATACTCTTCTAAAACATCAGTAGTTAAATTTATGTTAGAAGTTATATCCGATGTAGGAGATGTTACTTCGGCAATATAATTACTAATGACGATTTTAGGATCACCATCTAAATCAATAGTACGAGGTTCAAATCCTAATTCTGATAATAGATTATCAGCTTCGACTTTTGCTGCATTAATATCTACCGAATCATCAAATGATTGAAATAGTTGATGTGTTAAAATTTCGGCGATTGGTTTATAAGCTGTTTGGATAAAATTCTGTAATACTTTTGGAGACAATTCTTCAATTGGGAAATTTTGAATCATTTCTAATAAAGTGGTTTCGAATGTTTTTTGTAAATCCTCAGCCGTTCTTTCAATCTAATCTCCCGAAGTAGTATTTATGAATTTAATTACTCTATCAAACAGTGAACGATTGACTCCAGAAATACTAGAAACTAATTTTTCTTTTGTCTTTTCTCCTATTTGTAATTGGTCTTCTAACGATACTCCTTTTAAACCAGCTTCATGCAAATCTGAGGAAATATGTTTTAAAGCTTCTCTCCATTCTTGCTCCGAAGCAGCGTCATTCAAATCAAAATTTAGTTGACTTAAAACTCGATCAATTGTTATTTTACGAACATCTCCATAAGCAGTATTGGCATATTCTTCAATAGATCCAGAAAACTCTTTTTCCATTTGATCAAATGCAGGCACTCCGACTTTACGGAATTTTTCTAAATCGTTTGCCTTCTCTTTCCATTCTTTATATTCTCTATCAATTTGATCTTTAGATAGAGTTGCCTCTGATTGTGGTAAAGAAGAGTAATCTACATTGTATACAGATTTAGTCCAAGAATATTTATCAACTCCTAAAGCAGATTCTCGCAAAGCAGGATGTAAATACAGCAATGCTGTTTTTAAATACTCCTCTTCTCTTTTCCCATTAAGAAAATCAACTAAATTTTGTTTTTGTTCTTTTGCTTGTTTTTGAAGCTTGGATAGTCCAGAATCAGAAACTGAATATTCTTCAGTATTGTCTTTCTTATCTGTTTTATCTGTATCAGTCTCCTCGGAATCCTTTGAAGTCTTTTCTTGCAAGGTTTGGTTTGTGGAAACAAAATCGTCTACCATTGCAATAAAGTCGGATGTAATCATATCCATTAGGCCTGATGATTCAATTACAGGTTGTAGCATTTTAGTTCTCACAACCTTTTTAATTAACTCATCTGAAGTTAACTTTTCTAACGAAATACCGTTATCCTATATAATACCTTCAACAAATCTTACATATTGTTTTAAAGTATCAGCAATAACTTGACCTCTAGTTAGCGGATTTTGTGTTCCTTGCTCAGAGAGTAAAATAGGTTGAGTATCAGCAGCAGTCATCCTATCGATTTCTGCCAACAACTCGCCCGTATTACCATTCATAATCTCTTGAATGATAGAGTAACGAGCCTCCTTATCTGATACTTTAGGTAATGAACCCCTCCGTTGTAATTCAAAAATAGAACCACCAATCGTACCTCCTATGAATGACATTGCATATCTGGATAAGCCTTCTTTACTAAAAACATTATCCACTCCACCAAATGAAGCTGTTTCTGAATTTTTACCAATACCGGCAGCAGATAAAATATCAAACATCCCTTTTGTTGCATCCATTACTGCTTCTTCAGTAACTTCCTCAACACCTTCAATAAGACCTTTTTTCCAAAACTCTTCACCTCCATATTTAATTAAATCTCCAAACTTTTTAGGTCCAGTTTTAAATACTGAAGTGAATAATTTACTCAAAGTCGATATTTTTTCTTCCTTCCCAACATTAGACGCTGCTAATTTAGTCGACGCTTCTGCAATTTTATCATAATAAGGCTTTAATGTTTCTCGCATTACATTACGGCTAACATTAGCTTTATAACCAGTTGTTGCGTCTAAGAACCAATCCCCTAAACGATTATTGGACATAATAGCATACTATCCAGCGGTAGCCATTAATCCTGCCAATCCAGCCATTCGACGATCGTAACCACCTTGAATTGCATCAGAGTAAACATCGGCAGATGAAGTCAATGCCATGTAACCTAATGAAAGAGATTTAGATAATTGAGATTGTTTTTTAATCAAATCTTTCATTTCAGGAGTACTTTCTGCCAACGATTTCCACAGATCTTGGAAAGCGTTAGGGTTTTTAGCAAACGCGTCGGCATTTTCACCTACATAACGCTACCATTCTCGACCAAACTTTTTCACAAAAGCATTATAACTATCTTTCTGTGCCTTTGTAAATTGTTTTGTATATAAATTTGACAAACTTGCTGCAGCCCTCATTTGATATAACTGACCAAAGATATCACCTACGGTGCCCATTAAGGTTTCAAAGTTTATTGTAGACTGCTTACCTTTGTCAGAATAGCTATCGTCAAATTTATTAAAGAAATTTTCCGTAGCATTCATGGCTTTAGTAAAGCCAGTTTCTTTATCACCTAAAACAATACCCTCCATCATTTTAGCAAACGTAGGCATTACAGACGACAACGCTACTGCTGCGGTAATACCTCCCCATACTTCACGGAAACCTGGAATTAGGTATGGAGCAACTGCAGCTACTGTTTTAGCTACAGTGCCGGCTATACTTTTTTTCTTATCGTCAGAATCAAAAAAATCAATATTATTAGCCCACGAATCTTCTTTAGTCAGAATGTCTGAATACGCTACAAATTCTTTACCGTATCCTTGTTTATTGCCTATAGTTTCAGTATAATACATTCCAGCCTCGTCTGTTTTCCACTCCCCTTTTTTATGACGGACATCTCGTTTTAAAAAGGGGTCATAGTGAATCCCGTCCTCATCCCAAGCGGCATATACTAATGAATTTCTCCCAAGATACTTTAAACCTAAAAATCCTTGATCTTCAGCTGTATAGTCTAACCATTTTTCATTTTCAGAATCCCAAACTTTATGCATTTGAGCCAACTCGCGTTTGGAGTACTGCTCTCCCCCTTTCCCAAACAAGCTTGATACACCTTCAGACACACGCATTGGATTGCGGACTTTTTTCATTTCGTAGTCCTTGCCTGTTTTCTAGGATTGAATTGGAGCATATATGTCATTTTGATTATATTGTGCGTATTCATTTAAATCCGAATACAATTGTACAGACTGCAACTAATTATATTTTTCTTGTGCATAATTATACACTTGATTAAATTTTTCTACGTCAAATACACCATCCTTATTTGTAAAAGCCTGCTGAACAAATTTGGAGTGTTTATAATCATCAGCTGTTAGCAAACCTGTATTTGTACCATTAACCCCATTAGCTAACATATCAGGAATGTCAGCTGTAGGGTTTAACAATACTGAGGCAAATATATCATTTGGTTTTGTCACTTCTTTCATATTACTACATTATTATAGAAGATGATGGTTGGTAAAAAGGCTAATTTGAATGTGCCTAATTATATTTCATCTAATCCATTGCTACTTGATCTTGATAGGTCTAAGTCATAGCAAGAGGTCCATGATTTGCAAATGTTCCGACCTCTGTCTGTGCAGTAGATTTTAATTTCATAAATATTGGAGCTTTTAAAATATTAGTACTAAAGCCGAACCATCCTTTTTTGAATTCTAAATCTCCATGCTTGTTTTTATTTTTTGAATTTACGTATCCATAAATTCTTTCAATTTGGTCTAGTTCAAATCTCTTTTGGTCTCCTTCTAAAGTATCTACAAAATCGTCCTACGCACTAATTACTTCATCACTTGTAATACCGGTAAACACGAGGAATTGGGCCATATTCCCAGATCCTGTAAATGACCCGTCGTCATTTATTCGTCCTGAAATCCCCAACTCTGCTAATGTTCGATTTTTATCAGCTGTGGTTAATGAAGGGTCAGAGTCAAAATATTCTAACAATTCGTTAAACTACTGTAAACCTTGCAAATCAATATCGCCATTAGCATCAGTTGGAGCCCACACGTTAATCACATCATTGCCGTCATACAAAATGGTATCAAACATAGACTCATGAATTTTTTGAGTACCCATTGTAACGTGCTGCTTATCAATAAGCGGACCTAAAGAACTTTCTAACGCAAGCGACATTGGCGATTTTGGTACAATATTATTATCAAAATTAGCCAAAGCTCCAATTCTATTGCCGTGCAATGTCATTCCAACAGATGGATTTTTTGAACTAACTAAATTATAATCCACTTTATTTAGGCTGCCTTGTACTAAAGTTTCTATTGCTTTTAGATTTCGTTTCTATTCCATTTTAGTACCAGAGGATGTGCCAGCTGCTTTATTTGCCGTTGCATCGTAGTCTAATCCATACTGATTTTTAACATCATTCCCACTCATCAACGCTTGGCCAATAATATCAGACACTCCTTTAGCGCTATCTTCTAAACTAAATCCACTAGCTACAAATCTAGCCTACATTTGTAAACGCATATTTCTTGGAAGAATTGAATTAATAAATCCAAAAGCTTCTTGAATATTCTTAGATTTCATTAAATTCTTTTCTTTAAAAATAGCATCCATACCTACAGTTTGAGATAGCTAGTATAATTGCTAAAGTGTCTGCAATTGCTCTTGTGTAGGTCGTTTTGCAGCTTCTCTTCCAACGATTCCTGCAAGGTCTGTGTATGCCTCTGTAGAGTTTTCAGAACTTCCTACAGAAGCAACAATCTTTTGAATATATTCTGAAATCTTACTCATGCCTATATTATTCCCAATTACAGTGGTTAGTGTTGGGTCATAAGCTTGAGTAGGATTAAATTTTCTTTGTTCTATTAATTCATTTATAGTCAAAGCGGGACCGTGTTTTTCTACATTATAATCGCCAATGGAGATTTTTTTAATATCCCCACTTTCTCCAACTGTAAACAATTCTCCTCTATTACCTACTGCAATTTCTCCAAAAGCATCATTTTTTTCTGCTCTTGATTCTGCATCTTGTAGGTATTTAGACTGTTGTACCACTCTATTAATTTGCGCTTCAACTCGTCTAACTGTTTTACTACTGACAGGAATACCCATACTTTGTTTGTACTCCAAATCAGCAACAGTTTCCATAAGATTATCCACATCTACAGGGATACCTTCTAATTTCTTTAAAAGATCTTTTGAAATCAGACCATCATCATCAGAACTTTTAGAAGTTGTTGCAGCCTATTGTGGCATAGTATAAGGATTGGCTGTGTACATTAAGTTCACAGCCCCTCCTGTCTGTAATTTCTTTATCATATTATTTAAATATTGATCGTAATAATAGTAATGTTTCTCGATCTAGAGCATCCAAATCTCTTAGTAATTTTTTTTGTGCTTGAGTTTGAGCATGCTTATTTCGATCGTCTTGATCTTTTAACACTTTACGTGTATGCTCCACATATTTAATAAATCGATCTTCTACTTTACCGCCTTTCTTATAAGAAGGAAATAGTGTGGTCCAGTTTGTATTTAAAAAGTCTCTTTCAAATCCTGGGTAACTTCCTAAATACTGTCTCTAAAATAAGTTTGCATACGATTTCTTAGAAGCAAGGTCCTGAACTCGTTTATAATAATTTGTTTCTGCTTGACTCTAAAGTCCTTCAACTTCACTTAAAAATGCAGCAATCTCAGGATTATTTGGAGCGTATTTTTCTAAAATAGCTTTAGTCTTGGTAAAATCTCCTTGGTTATCTTGTAATGACGCTAAATCTTCAGTAGTAATACTAGCATCTCCACCACTTAACAAGTGACCCATTAACCCTTCATATCCAGCTCGTAAATGACCATTTTCTAAAATATCACTATATTCATTATATGCCGCAGATTTATCTTTATTAAACATGTAATCGTTGATAGCCTGATTATAATACTACTTATTCATCTTCTCTTGGAGATTGAACTTGTTTAAAGAGGCATCAAGATTTTGAATAAGCCCTGCAGTTTCAGCTGTTTTAGTAGCATTTAATTTTCTGCGAGCATCTATCATAGCGTTATGCTGAGCAATCAAGTTAGCTCGGTTTTGATTAGCCACAGCAGTCCGATTGGCAGTATTTTGGTCGGCAACTTGTTGAGCATTTTGTAAAGATGTTTTATATTCTCTAGCTTGAACTGCATTATTTTGCATTTCACTCTGCATACCGACTTGACTTTCAAAGTCTAACTACATTTGTCTAGCAGCATCCGCATTAGAAGTATTGGAAGCGGCTGCTGCATTTCTAGCACGAGCTTCTGCAAGCGCTTGCTTATTTAACATGCGCTCAGTATAACCGTCTGTAACAATAGCATTTTGTTGAGATGCTTGATGAAGAGGAACACTTTTCTTCATTTCGAGGTTATAATCTCGCTGTGCTCCAATCATGTTATTACCATAAATCCCAGCAAGATGGAGTCCATCAGTCCAAATACCTTTTCTGTATTCAGGTAAATATTCTGCTGATTGGTATTCGTTTGGAGTAATAGAAGATTCTTCAGTAGTTGTATTGGTAACTGTTGTAGGAGTTGTTGAAGTGGTAGTAGTGACTGCGGTCTAAGGTATTTCTTGCAATTTGTAGAATTGTCTACCATCAGATCCCACTGTATGACCTTCATTTTGAGCATCATCTAAAACAAACTACCATCCTCTATTTTTGATTGCTTCATTAGCTCGAGCAAGTTCGTCTGCTGAAAAATAATTTGCACGACGGTAATCGGTCTGAGTACCAAAATAATCGTCGCCTGTAAACTACTACCCACTAGCCTAACGAGTATCTCCAGTATTTAAGGCATTATTGGAAGCATTCATCCCAGACCAAAAGCTATCTGTATTACCAAAACCGTATTTATTATGGAAATCTTGTTGATATTGTTTTACACCCTAACCGTATACAGCTCTAGTGCCATCATATCCAGTGGTTCTGGCTAGATTTCTATTTTGCTGTAAAAATGTATTTATATCATTTATATTAAAATTCTAGTCTCCAGCAATTTGACCCCAATGTGTTATAACATCGTTATTAAAATTGGTCCAGAAATCTTCAGAATTATTTGAAGTATTAGAAAGTGTACCAGCAGGAGTTTTAAATTTAGGAACCCCTCCTTTTGCAAACCTCCTTATACGCGAAAAATCAACCCTGTTTCCAGGGTTGATTTGTTGATTATTTAATGTATTCATTTTCTTAAATGTGAAAATTTAGATTGTATCTAGCCACCTTTTTCCCAGAATACTACCTATCCAGTAGAAGGATCTACAGCAGCTCCTCTAATTTGATCTCTGATATTGCTAGGGAATAATTTTTCGTACTATTCCTTAGGAATTTCTTTCATATTAGGATTATTGGATTTAGCTACTCTTGCTGCAGTTTCAGCATCACGTAAGTAAGCGTATGATTTTGCAGATGCTCCAGCAGGAATCTTCACATCTTTCCCGTCTATTTGAACAGATGCTTCTTTAGTAGTATTAGTTACGAATGATGCTTTTTTAGCATATTCAGAATCTTTTACTTTTTGAATTTCTTCAGCAAACGACTTTTTACCTTTCTCATACTCCTTACTTGCTTTCTTGACAGCGCGTTGTTTCAAACGGTACTATTCTAGTCTAGCCTATTCAGCCCTTCTGGCCTGCAATTCTGGTAGTTTTGCTTCCGCAGAAGTGCGTCTGTTTAAGGCCTGTATATATCCTGAAGATTCGAAGCCTTCACGCTCATACTATAACTCTAACTGTTTTAGATACAACGCTTCGTGTTCGGCACTGGCTCCTGCCTAAGCTGGTTTTACGTTTCCATCAGCATCAATAAAGTCAGAACGCTTGGACCACATAGAAGAAGCCTCGTTTTGGAACTAGTCTTTAACCTATTGTTTAAACTCAGCCTCTCTTGCAAGGAAATCTTTGTACTTTGTCAATGTTTCAGCAGCCTCACCAGTTGGTGCATCATTGATATCTTTTTGTACTCTCTTTATTTCAGCCTCTGTACTTTGAATATCCCTATCCAAGGTTGCTAATTTAGAATCAACGTCTTTAATACCAGATACAGTAGCATCTGCATCATTTTTAGCTTGTGTGGCCTATTTATACAAGTCATCGATATCTTTCTAATGTGTTGAGGCATAGGCTTTCGCGCTTGTTCTAGCGTCTACATCTAACTGCTGTAGTGCTGCATCATCTAAAGCACCCAAAGCATTTTTAGCCTTTTCAGCACTGATAGGAGCTACTTTCTTTCTCAATCCCACAATAGCATCGTCAATGTTATCGTAGCCTGAGCCTGCCAGAACTTGGTTTCTTGTAGGATCAAACTTCTCAGCAAGTCTAGACAGCCTAGAATTAGGATCGTAATTATGCTTCCTGCGTAGATCCTCTATAGTCTTAAGGCGCGCTTCAGCAGCGACGTCTGCACCTGTTAGATTCTCTATTTGTTCGGCAGAAGCGTCTCTTAGTCGTTTAGATTCAGGAGCATCTTTCCAGAATTTTAAACGCTCTTTAACTCCTTTTTTACTACCTGCTACCGACTCGATTAGTTTAGCAGCGTCGTCCTCAGATAATCCAGCTCCAGGAGCATCAGGATCAGTTTTAGAACGAGTTAGTATACTCAAAGCCTCATCAAAGTCTTCTTGCTTGCCTGTACTAAGTTTTTTATTTATATCAGCGTAGACGCCTTTGTCTATAGCAATAGCTGTTTTACCGCCATCAGCTCCTACGTATTTAATATTTTTGTCTATAGTAGAATCAACAAGTAATGCTTTTTTGTTCTGTGCGTATAAAGCATCTGCCGCTGCTGCCCCTTTCTTGGCTTGAGCCGCTGAAAATCCTGCAGTACCCATACCAGCACCTATACGAAGTACAGACATAATATTACGCCAATCATGCATACTGAGCTTTTCACCACTTGTTAACTTAGAGACTGTGTTATGTACCTCTTTATCGAATACAATACCAGCGGCACCGGCATACATCATTAATTTAGGTACTAGCTTCATGGCTGATTTTACAATACGTGGGGCATTACCTCCAACGGCAGCAGCTGCTGTAAATCCGACATTTAGACCTAGGTTTTTCCAAGCCTATCCTGCCGATACAGCATCATCTGAGAAATCAGCAACAGTGTCCAAAATGGTAGATACAGCACCAGACCCTACGGCAACAATGTTACCCATACCACCAGTAGCTACGCCTGAAGCGGCTCCAATCAATCCTACAACGTCTGCAGCTAATGCTGATGCTCTTAGGGTGTCTTGAGGGGTCCATCTCTCACCAGCACGTTGTTGCTTTGCGGTTCTTCCATATTTAGCAGCTTCTTCTCGGACTTTATTCTCATCAGCGGCCAGTTCGTTTGATTTTCTTCGAACACTAGCCGCATAACTTTCTCCCATATCAGGAGTATTTACAACATTTCCAGCAATGTCTAATAATTGACCTTCTTTTGCATAAAGAATACCTCCGTCTTTTTGTACAGTGACTTCTGCAGAAGCTGAAGATGATGGTAATTTATGCTTATATGCTCTTAGCATAGCTTGCCAAGTTTCTTTATATTTGCGAGCAGCTTCTGCATTACTAGCTTCATTAAAAAGATTTGGATTTTCTCTTAAAGCACGGGAAATAATAGCAATGGCTTCTAGAGAAGTAGTATCATCCGCAAACCATCTAGCCATATCTCGATGCTATACATTAGTTAATTCACCTGTATTTTTATTTCCCCACAAATAAATGAGATACTTAGCAGCATCATCTACCTGTTTAGAGATATCGTGATGTCTATCAATGTCCATATCAGCATCGCTACCTGTTTCCCATTTATTATTATTACCTCGCATCGTTCTATCTCTTGTGAAGAAATTCCAAAATCCGCCTACTCTATTTAGGTCCATGTTCATTCTAGGTAATGCGAGTCCATCTAAGTTTACTTGAGGGTCGTTCCATGCTGTAATATTCTAAGATGCTACACCCTCACCGGATAAATTAAGGTCTCCTATATACTATTTAAGGGAGTTGTAATCTCCTTCTAATAGATTGTCTCCATTAACTGTATATAACTTAAGTCCAGGATTTCTTAAGTCAATAGCCCCTGTATTAGGATCAATTGCAGTTGTAAAATCGTTATTATCGATTGTGGCAATTACCTACTTGCCTCCAAATTGTCTACTTAAATCAAGAATCTTTTTTCCATGGAATTTTGCAGCATGTTTATTTAAAATATCATGATTCGACAAAGTAGTATTCATATCAAAGGCGTTTTTAGAATACACATAGGCATCTTTGTTTTGCTATTTTATTCTATCAACATATCCTTTAATTTGGGTGTAATATGGACTATTTTGATCCATGCTGAACATATTATCTCCAACATAAAAACGGCCATCCTGCCCGATTGCATATCCTGAACCGTAGCCATCATTATAGTAATTAGCTTCAATGTCAGTATCATTTTTACCAGTAACAATATCGTAGTTTTTGTCCAGGATGTACTAAGTTCCTTCCTTGTCAGTACCAATTCTATATTGGTTATTAGATAAATATTGGTTCAATAATGCATTACTGTGATTGTCTGCAAAGGTCCACCCTGTAAGCTTAGCTTTATTTTTTTCAGCTTGACTCAGATCATCAGTTTCCCCAAAATATGCATCCCACGCTGTTTTATCTGTAATACCTAATTGAGGAGCATATTTTAAGATAGCAGCTTGTGCCGATCTCGGGTCCATTGTGCCATTCTCAACTTGCTTTGC
>Ga0233379_1000123_pt1 | contig 10774 bp, 8 predicted proteins | sample ElkDunMinimDraft_8_FD_180679 | JGI IMG/M metagenome (GOLD analysis project Ga0233379, IMG submission 180679) | Fecal eukaryotic communites from dung pellets of Tule Elk in California, USA - Elk Dung F1 | ecosystem: Host-associated > Mammals > Digestive system > Large intestine > Fecal | place...
AAAGTTTATCCGATCATGTGAAAGTAAATATGATGTCATTATTGTTGATTCCACTGATCCGTTCGGTCCAGGGGAAGGTTTATTTACGAAAGAATTTTACGGTAATTGCTATAACGCTCTTCGTGAAGACGGCATTATGGTAAATCAGCATGAAAGTCCCTTTTATGAAGAGGATGTTGCAGCTATGCAGCGTGCCCATAAGCGGATTGTTGAATGTTTTCCAATTAGCCGCGTATATCAGGCACACATTCCGACATATCCATCTGGGCATTGGTTGTTCGGTTTTGCATCCAAAGAATATCATCCGATAGCGGATTTAAAGGAAACAGAATGGAAAGCACTTAGATTAAGCACTCGCTACTACAACCCGAAGCTTCATGTAGGAGCTTTTTACTTACCAACCTATGTAGAGGAGTTATTGAGAAATGTTGAATAAAAACGTACAAGCATTTATAAGCTGTGAAGCTGAATACGAAGACGCAAAGATTGTATTATTTGGCGCTCCTTTTGATGGTACAACTTCTTTCCGTCCAGGAACTCGTTTCGGTCCGCAAGCTATTCGTTCGGAATCATTTGGACTTGAAACATACAGCCCTTATCAAAGAAAAGATTTAACGGACATCTCTGCTTTTGACAGCGGTGATTTGGAGTTTTGTTTCGGTAATCCCGAGCGTGTATTGAATGAAATCGAAATGCGCACTGTTCAAATTTTAAACGATGGCAAGCTGCCTTTTATGATTGGCGGCGAGCACTTAGTCACACTAGGTACCGTTCGGGCGGTTGCTGAAAAATATCCGGATTTGCATATCATTCATTTTGATGCTCATACCGATTTACGTGATGATTATTTAGGTGAAACATTGTCTCATGCGTCTGTCATTCGTAGATGCCACGATATTGTTGGCGATGGACGAATTTTTCAGTTCGGTATCCGCTCAGGCGACCGCTCTGAATTTGAATGGATTGAACAAGGTCACGTTTACACTCAAACATTTAACTTTGATGGATTAGCGGAAGTCGTGAAGCATATTGGTGATAAACCAGTCTATTTAACGATTGATCTTGATGTTCTTGATCCATCTATATTCCCAGGTACTGGCACTCCTGAAGCAGGCGGTGTCACGTTCCCCCAATTGATTGAAGCCATTTTCAAGGTATGCGGGAATGTAAATGTCGTTGCTTGCGACGTAAATGAGCTTTCACCAACGTATGATCCAAGCGGTATATCAACAGCTACCGCATGTAAAGTTGTCAGAGAATTACTTTTAGCTCTATAAAATATAAATTGATGGGAGAAATGAATAATGGGAAAAGCACTTATTATCGGTTGTGGAGGAGTGGCTTCTGTTGCCATTCATAAATGTGTTCAAAACAGCGAGGTTTTTGAAGAAATCTGTATTGCAAGTCGTACAAAATCAAAATGTGATGACTTAAAAGTGAAGCTTGATGGCGGAAAAACAAAAATCACAACAGCACAGGTAGATGCGAATAATGTGGATGAATTAATTGCTCTTATTGAAGAAGTGAAACCGGATATTGTTATGAATTTAGCACTTCCATATCAAGATCTCACAATTATGGATGCATGCCTTGCAACTAAAACACACTACATGGACACAGCTAACTACGAGCCAGAAGATACAGCTAAATTTGAATACAAATGGCAATGGGAGTACCGCCAACGCTTTGAAGAAGCTGGCATTACAGCTCTTTTAGGCAGCGGTTTCGACCCTGGTGTAACAGGTGTATTTACTGCTCATGCATTAAAACATCACTTTGATGAAATTGAATACATTGATATTTTAGATTGCAATGCAGGTGACCACGGCTATCCTTTCGCAACAAACTTCAATCCAGAAATCAATATCCGTGAAGTTTCTGCAAACGGTCGTTATTGGAAAGAAGGCAAATGGATAGAAACACAACCTATGGAAATTAAACGTGTTTATAACTTCCCAGAAGTTGGCGAAAAAGATATGTACTTGTTATACCATGAGGAACTTGAATCACTTGCTGAGAACGTTCCTGGCTTAAAACAAATCCGTTTCTTTATGACATTCGGTCAAAGCTATTTGACTCATCTGAAATGTTTAGAAAATGTGGGCATGACCTCAATCGAACCAATTATGTTTGAAGGAAAAGAAATCATCCCGTTACAATTCCTGAAGGCTGTTTTACCAGATCCAGCATCTCTTGGACCTCGCACAAAAGGAAAAACCAATATCGGTTGTATCTTCCGAGGTAAAAAGGATGGAAAAGAGAAAACATATTATGTATATAATGTGTGTGACCATGAAGAGTGCTATAAAGAAGTTGGTTCTCAAGCTGTTTCATACACAACAGGTGTACCGGCAATGATTGGCGCTATGATGATTATGACAGGTAAATGGAACAAAGCAGGCGTGTATAACATCGAAGAATTTAATCCGGATCCATTCATGGAAGCATTAAATAAATGGGGATTGCCATGGAAAGAAAGCTTCGATCCGGAACTGGTAGACTAATATGAAATTTGAACAGTTGCCTACACCTTGTTATGTGGTAGATGAAAGTTTACTAGAAAAAAATCTGCAAATTTTACATGGTGTTATGGAACGTACAGGATGCAAAATAATACTAGCGCAAAAAGCTTTTTCCATGTTTGCGATGTACCCATTAATTGGCAAATATTTAAGTGGTACTGCAGCAAGCGGATTATACGAGGCACGCCTTGGACACGAAGAAATGGGAAAAGAAAATCATGTCTTTTCCCCTGCCTATCGTGAGGATGAAATAGATGAAATCATAGAGATTTGTGATCATATTATCTTTAACTCGTTCACACAGCTTGAAAAATTTGGTGATAAAGTGCGTAAAGCGGGAAAAAGTGTAGGGTTACGTATCAATCCAGAATGCTCCACACAAGAAGGACATGAAATTTATGATCCTTGTGCAAAAGGCTCTCGATTTGGTGTAACATTGAAACACTTCCGTCCTGAACTTTTAGATGGTGTTTCAGGACTTCATTTCCACACACTTTGCGAGCAAAATGCAGATGCATTAGTGGCAACGCTTGATGTCGTAGAAGAGAAGTTCGGACATTGGCTTTCTCAGTTTGAATGGATTAATTTTGGTGGAGGTCATCATATTACGAAAGAAGGATATAATGTTGGCTTACTTGAAGATTGTATTAAGCGCATGCAAGAAAAATACAACCTACAGGTATATTTGGAACCAGGGGAAGCTATTGCACTAAATGCCGGCTTCCTTGTGACAACTGTTCTGGATACGTTAGAAAATGATATTAATATTGCCATTGTTGACACATCCGCATGTTGTCACATGCCGGATGTGCTAGAAATGCCATATCGCCCGCCATTATTTAGTTCGGGGGAAGCTGGAAATAAATCATATACGTATCGATTAGGTGGTCCGACGTGTCTTACAGGAGATATCATTGGGGATTATTCGTTTGATGAACCTTTGAAAAGCGGTGATCGTTTAGTCTTCGGAGATATGGCCATTTATTCTATGGTGAAAAATAATACATTTAACGGTATGGCACTTCCAACAATTGCTATTCGTAACAAAAATGGTGATTGTCACATCCAACATCAATTCAATTATCAAGATTTTAAGGGGCGATTGTCTTAGACAACTGTATTTTATACTCATGAGAAAATATACTAATCTCAATTGGTTAAAAGGACGGAAAGTAAAGTGGAGTATAGTTGTGGAGGAAGCTGTCTAAAAGTGATGAAAATTACCTTTTAGGCAGTTTCTTTATTCTGTAAAAAAATAAGTCTGCTAAAAAAAATCTAGCAGACTCAAACAGTTTATTAATCAGCCAATGCAACAGACTGATTCAAATATTTTTCATCTTCTAAAGAACGAATGATAAAGTCGGCAACGTCGGCACGAGAAATAGTACGACTGCCGCCAGGAACACCAGTGAATGTTTCACGATATGCACCGGTAAATGGCTTATCCGTTAAACCCATCGGACGTGCAATCGTGTAGATCAAATTGTTCGATTTGATTTCATTTAGAGCATTGCGATGATCTTCTAAAACATTTGCTAAAAGTTTCATCATTACTTTTCCAGCAATCCCTGGGATTTCTTTGTCAACTCCAGCAGAAGCCATATAAACGATACGTGATACTTGGTTAGCTTTCATACCGTTAACGATATTTTTTCCCATTTCATGCAAGATAGTTGTTTTACCAAGTCCACTGCTTGAGCCAAGGCATGATATAACAGCATCGTGTCCTGCAATAGCAGTTTTTACAGCCTCTTCATTTGTTGCCTCACCTTGAATGATTGTTAGATTGTTATGTTGAATGTCTAGTTTAGCAGTGTCCCTTACGAACGCTGTTACTGTATAGTCTTCTTGCAGAGCTTTTTCTACTACTAGTTTTCCAGTTTTTCCACTAGCTCCAAAAATAATTATTTTCATGTTTATTCCACCCCATGTGTATTGTTCCTTTTATTGTAACATGGTACTTATACAAACTATAACAACTAGGCTTGATTATTACTAAAGCTAGGTATTTTTGGCTGTCTTAGCTAATAGTTCTTTTTGGTATTGGATAAAGGATAATCGTTTTAAACCTTTTAAAGATGGGATTTGTCGGTCTAGTATGGTAATTGCTTCTTCTATCTTATCCTCAAGTTCCAATTCAGTTACTTGTAACAGCGTTTGATAGTTAGTATCCTTTATTTTCCATTTATTATCATTGTAGGCTTTTTCATTACCTAAATGGAGATAAACGATTGCGCTGTGATATGTTTTGAAATCATTATTATTCAATTCTAGAAGTGTTGATTCTGCCTCCGAATACTTTTCTTGTTTGAGAAGAAATAATACTTCTGCGATTTTTTTCTGGTCCTTAGCACGTATTTTTTGCAATGCATCTTCCATTTCCTCTGTTGAACCTTCAAAAAATTGATATATAAATTGATAGTATGGTAACTTTGATTTCTTTAAATAACTTAAAATTTTGTCTGTCTTTGTTTCTAGAAGAACGGGATACAACTGTTGAGAAAGTGAAATGAGTGATAAACCTAATAACACAATAATTATAAGCCAAATAGGTGCTTGGAATATTCCTAGTAAGACTGCTGCAATAAATATTGTAATATAATACCAAGTCATGGAAATACCTCCTAGTTTATATGAATAGTTTAAAGTATTAAGTACTCAATTGAAATCATTTAAGTGAAAAATGTGATAACTTATTCTTGGTTGTAATAAAATGTTAATTATGGTATAATTATACAGTTGAATTTGGGCTGGACATTATATTTTTTTACTGTATAAATAGTCACCTGATTATCCGTATTATTTTAGGTAGTAGTTATTAGTTGGGGTTGTCACCTTAGAAAAGTTCTTTAGAATATCCCCTTTCGTTTTAATATTTTTGGGGAGGGCTTTCATTGTGTGGTTTTGTAGGTTGTATAAGGAATAAAGAGAATATTGATTTGGGGAATATAATTGAATCAATGAATATGTTAATTGAACATAGAGGTCCTGATGATGAAGGTTACTATGCTGATGGAAATGTTAGTTTAGGGTTTAGAAGATTAAGTATTATTGCACTTGAAAGCGGTCATCAACCTCTTTCTTATGAAAATGAAAGATATTGGATTGTATTTAATGGCGAGATTTATAATTATTTGGAATTAAGGGATGAATTATTACAGTTAGGCTACGAATTTACAACTGAATCTGATACAGAAGTTGTTGTTGGGCTTTACAGTGTATATAAAGAAGAAGTTGTAAGTAGATTGCGAGGTATGTTTAGCTTTCTTATTTGGGATAAACATTTAAAGATATTATTTGGAGCTAGAGATCCTTTTGGAATTAAACCATTTTATTATAGTGAGCAAGAAGACATTACCTATTTTGCTTCTGAGGAAAAAAGTATTCTTGCAACCAATGAAATAAGAAAAGACCTACACAGGGAATCTTTACATCATTACTTGAGCTTTCAATATGTTCCTGAACCTGCAACGATGATTACTTCTATAAAAAAATTGCCATCTGGACATTACTTTACAAAGAAAGCAGGAAAACAGCTAGAAATAAAAAGCTATTGGAAACCTAGTTTTCCAATCAAAATTTCAGAAGAAAATAAACTGATTACAGAAATCCAAAATGTATTAAGGGATTCTGTTAGTAAACATATGATTAGTGATGTACCAGTCGGTTCTTTTTTATCCGGTGGAATCGATTCTTCTTTTATCGTCGCATTGGCAAAAGAAATACATCCGAAAATAAAAACATTCACAGTTGGTTTTGCTAATGAAGGTTTCAGTGAAGTGGATGTGGCGAATGAAACTGCCTATGCTCTTAACGTAGAGAATCATAGTTACATAATTACTCCAGATGAATTCATGAAAGAGCTTCCTAATATTATTTATCATATGGATGACCCGTTAGCGGACCCGGCAGCTATCCCACTATACTTTGTGTCAAGAGAAGCACGTAAGCAAGTAACTGTTGTTCTTTCAGGTGAAGGGGCTGACGAGTTATTTGGGGGTTATAACATTTATAGAGAACCACATTCCTTAAGAATATTTAACGGATTGCCAATGTTTTTGAAACAAATACTGTTAAAGCTCAGCAAAATAATACCTGATGGAGTGAAAGGGAAGAGCTTTTTAGAAAGAGGAACAACACCTTTGGAAGACCGGTATATTGGTAACGCTAAAATTTTTGAGCAATTGGAAAAAGAAAGATTGCTGGTTAACGTTGCTAATCTTTTTGACTATCAAAAGGTAACGAATCCAATTTATCAATTATCGAGTGAATATGACCCGATTACTACGATGCAAAATGTAGATATTCATACGTGGTTACGAGGGGATATTTTGTTAAAGGCCGATAGAATGACAATGGCTCATTCCTTAGAGTTGAGAGTGCCTTTCCTAGATAAGGAAGTTTTTAAGATTGCGTCCAGTATTCATCCATCATATAAAGTAACGGACACTACGACAAAGTATATTCTTCGAAAAGCAGCAGAAGGGATTGTGCCGCATCATGTTTTAAATAGGAAAAAGCTTGGTTTCCCGGTGCCTATTCGTCATTGGTTGAAGGATGAAATGTATGATTGGGCAAAAAGTATCATTCAAACAAGCGATACAGAACACATTTTTAATAAACAAGAAGTACTTAACTTATTAGAGGAGCATTGTCAAAATAAGAAAGACAATAGCCGCAAAATTTGGACAGTTATTGTATTTATATTGTGGTATCAAATGTTTGTAGAACAAACCAGTAAACAATCAGACGAATTGAAAATAAAAGAAACGGTATTATTAGGTGTATAAGTACAATAAAAAAATCTCTACTGTATAGTAGAGATTTTTTTGTAACTATTTTCCTCCCAATGCCGTCTATTATAAAAATTGAATAAATAAATGAGGGATAGTTATGTGGAAACGATTGTTTGTGATAGGAAGTTTTATTGTCTTATTTGTAGGGTTTTTTTCATTGGTTTCGTTCATTGGGAAATCATCCGTAGTAGCTAATAACTCCTCTATAATATTAAATAAGCAGTCTTGGCAAATACATTTTACAAATCCATTAAAGGCTAGCAGCTTAAAAGATGACCGAGTTATTTTAAAGGATAAGGATGGAAATGTTGTACCAATTACTTTTACAGTAAGTGATGACCGAAAAATGATTACGATCGAACCCCCAGATAATGGATTTAACGTTGGAAAGGATAAGTATGTTTTACATTTGTCAAAGAAAATTAAGTCATTTATGGGATTATCCATTTCAGGAGACAATGAATTCACAATTAGTGTCGTAGATGCCTTACCTACTGTAGAATCTGATAAGCAATTAAGAAAACTATTGCTTGTAGATGAATCGAGTAATCGAATGTTTAGCACTACTAAAATGGAATCCTCTTCAGAAGATAAGGCATCAAATGAAAGTGGTGGTCAATTTTCGGAGACAAATACACAGGTCGCAGGAATTGATGAGGCAGATACAGTGAAAACGGATGGGACTTATATTTATTCCTTTCATCATGAAAAAATAATGATAGTTGAAGCTAATGGTTTAAAAATGGTGTCTTCTATAGATTTTGGCTCATCTTATTATCCTATCGAATTTTTTATCGAAGAAAAGAAGCTAATTGTAATTGGTTATGAGCAGAACTATATGGAAGTGGAATCTAAAAAAACGGTTTCAGTTTCTTCTGAAGATAAAATAGGTATCATGCCGAATAGTTTGACGAAGATTAGGGTATACGACCTGACAGATACACAAGACCCTAAATTGGTAAAAGAAGTGGGTGTTGAAGGTAATTATTATACATCCCGCAAAAAAGATTCATTTGTATATGTGATTGTGTATCAACATCCCTTTAATGGATGGATTCCTGAGGGAGAAACATCTCTAATACCGAAAATGTATGATGATAAAAAGGGAATATATGAGCAAGATTTAAAACAAATTCAATATATTCCACAAACAAAGAAATCAAATTTTATTCATCTACTCTCAATCGATATTGCTTCTTCCGATTATGATTTTCAAATTGAAACGATACTGGGTGGTGGAGACAATGTATATATGTCTAAGGAGCATCTTTACATTGCATCAACGAAATATTCGAGTGAACAAGTATCTAACTTCATATCTGCTGATACAGAAATATATAAATTTCATATAGATGGTTTGAAGTTATCTTTTTCTGGGTTAGGTAATGTAGAAGGACATACTTTAAATCAATTTTCAATGGATGAATATGAAGGACATTTGCGTATTGCTACGACAGAGAATGATGAAACTTCAACTGCAAACTCTTTATATATTCTAGATGAAACGATGAAAGTGGTAGGTAAGTTGAAAGGGTTAGCGAAGGATGAACAAATTTATTCTGTGAGATTTATGGGTGATAAAGCATATATTGTAACCTTTAAAGAGATAGATCCTTTATTCGTTATAGATGTGAGTGCACCGAGTAATCCAAAGGTATTAGGTGAGCTGAAAATTCCAGGATACAGCACTTACTTACATCCAATTGATGAATATCATTTAATCGGATTTGGTTACGATACAGAATTAGTATCAAACGGAGTAAGTGAGCCTTTTGTAAGAAATAAAGGAATGAAGATATCCTTATTCGATATTACCGATTTTCAAAATCCAAAGGAAAAAGATACAGTAATTATCGGAGGGGAAGGAACTTATTCGCCAATACAATATGACCATAAGGCTTTATTTATTCATAATGAAAGAAGCCTCTACGGGTTTCCTATTTCTGTTTATAGTTCCGCTAAACATAGCCATGAATTTACTGGTGCACTTGTATATAACATTTCACCATCAGGAGGAATAAAATTGAAGGCGAATATTGTAGCTTTTTCAGAAGGTGAGCAAGATAAATGGGATATGGAAATGTCTAGATTACTATATGTTAATGATGATTTAATCACGATATCGTTAAAAGAAATAAATGCCTATAGCTTGAATGACTTTCAACTGAAGAATTCTTTGAAATTACCTGTGACTTATTAAATAAAGAGGATGCCCATTTATGTGGCATCCTTTCATAATGCCTAAGAAACATATGTGTCCTGTTATCTAGACACGTATGGATTGCCACTAATCCAAAAGCGCCAAGGATAGTCTTTCGCTTCGCCGGAGTTTTGTATACCGATGCGAGGTCCACTTGATATATGCTCTGGGCTGAAGCCTTTGGCGATATAAAGAGAGGAGGCGTAGAATGTATTTCCATAATCAGTCATTGTTATATTCATTGCTTTCGTCAGTTTACCTGGACCATTTGTTAAATTCTTTATATTGTCCGTGCCTCTTCTTTGTTTCATTAAATCAATCCCCGAAACAGGTTCTAGTGCCCGAATAAGTACGGCTTCTGGCTGATCAACTTCTTCACAAACAACATTCACTAAGCAATGGGTATGCATCACATATGTATAAATATGTCCGGGTGAGTGATACATTATTTCCGTTCTTTTCGTTCTACGATAATTGAAGCTGTGGGCTGCACGGTCTATGGGGCCTTTATATGCTTCCGTTTCAACAATATACCCTGAGGTCACACCATCTGCACTTTCCTTTACCAATAGGCATCCGAGCAGTTTTTGTGCTAAATCAAGTGTGGGAAGTTCGTAAAATTCCTTTGGTAAAATAGAATAGGCCATAAATAAACAAATCCTTTCACACAAAAATCCTGCTAATGTAACTATAAGTGTAGCATGTACTAAAAAGGATCGGATAATCAAAACTATAAAGACTCAGTTCGCATTAGTTACGAAAGGAGAAAATAATCGGTCCGGATATAAACAAAATCGGTCCGAAACGCAAGATAATCGGTCCGGATGTAAACAAAATCGGTCCAGAACATCAGATAATCGGTCCGGATGTAAACAAAATCAGTCCGAAACGCAAAAGAATCGGTCCAGAACATCAAATTTCCGCATCTAACAGCAAAATTACAAAACAAAAAAAGACATTCGGATAATCCGAATGTCCTTCTTTTATGAAGTATTAGTCTTCTAAATGCATCATTTGTGTTAATTTTTTAGAGAATGCAAGTAGGATTAGACCTAATGCAATCGCTAATCCGCCGATTACTGCGAATACTTCAAAGTAACCAAGAGATTGAGTTACAGAAGCTAATTGACCTGCTAAGATGTTTGCAACACCTGAGCTTGCTAACCAAACACCCATTAATAGAGATGCTAGTTTTAATGGAGCAAGACGTGTTACTGTTGATAATCCAACTGGTGATAGGAATAATTCACCAAGTG
>Ga0233379_1000124_pt1 | contig 10760 bp, 12 predicted proteins | sample ElkDunMinimDraft_8_FD_180679 | JGI IMG/M metagenome (GOLD analysis project Ga0233379, IMG submission 180679) | Fecal eukaryotic communites from dung pellets of Tule Elk in California, USA - Elk Dung F1 | ecosystem: Host-associated > Mammals > Digestive system > Large intestine > Fecal | place...
ATCCGAAATGGTACCAGCAGCTAAAGCATAATATTCTGTTTTTAAGCTATGATACGGATTGCGATCTACTAAAATAATGTTAACATCTTTAGGCAAACGGTTTGGAAGTAATTCATCAATAATTCGCTTACCTCCATATCCTCCACCAAGTATAACTAGTTTTTTCATCACATACGTCCCCTTTACGTTTATGCTAGTTTGCTAGGTTTTTGCTGTAGGAGATGAAATTATTCCTTATAATAATTTATAATACCCCTTTTTTGACACACTAATGATACGATATACAAATAAGCATACGTACTTTATTATCCATAGAGTAGTATATCGGAATTGTGTAAAAATCACAATTGATTTGTGGCAATTTAAACTATCTTGCGAATCAATTGTATATTTTCAATTATTTGACTGCATAAATAAAAGAGAGTAGCATGGTATTTGTAGTGAGGTGAAGAAGATGATACAACCGATTGTGGAATTTTGTATTAGGAATTTGGCGAGCGGTTCACATAAGGCATTAGCGGTTTTAGAAAAGGACCCCAATCTGGACATCATCGAATATGGATGCCTTGGATACTGCGGGAAATGCGCACATTATATGTATGCGCTAGTTAATGGTGAAATTGTGACAGGTGATACACCAGAAGAGCTTGTTCAAAATATATATGACTACTTAGAAGAGAATCCGATGTTTTAACTTTACTCATGTAGTATCCTGCTTCTATATGTAAGGGGCGAGAAGTTTAAAACTCGATTCAGTAGTGAAGGAAGGTATTTGGGCAAGCCCAAACAACTTTTTGTCGCCATAACTCTAAGGTGTTTATGATAAAGTATTGTCAAATAAAGCTAGCATCGAATCGTAATTGATTAGACGCTAGCTTTATTGATTTACACTTTGCTTTTGCCTTCTCTTGCCGCTCTTATTTCCTGCCAGCGTTCTTGCGCCATTTCGATGAGTTTTGTTTCGACGGTTCTTTTTCGGTTTTCAATCACTTTAGAAAAGTATCTTATAGCAGTTTCCTCTTTGCCCGTTCTGCGTGCTAATTCGCCTAGTAAATAGACAATTCGCACATCAGAGATTTGTGTGCCCCTATAATCCTCCCTAGAAAATGATTCGGAGTATGCATGGAAGGCGAGCTCCATAAAACGTTGTTCTTGTTGTTTTGCTCCTTGTAGTCGATATAGCCAGGCGGCACGTAAATATAGTCCAGCGATGATCACATGCTTTTCCTTTTTTAATGTAGCTGAATAGGCGGCAAGCTTATATGTTCTAATGGCCTCTTTTATACTTCTTTCACCACTAAAATCATAAGGAACCCATTTGTTACAAATATTACTTATGAGCTCTTCCATTGTTCCAGATGGGAAGTAGGTAGAGAAGTCAGATGAAAATGAGTATCCACATTTTGGACAAACAAAAATATTATACAAAAGACCATTTACAGAATTTTCTTTATAAATCGAACAAAAGTCGGTGTCATAATGATCAACCTTTATGAACTTCGAACGACATTTCATCGTTACAAATTTTTCTTTACATAGATGACATTCCAGGTTTCGGCTAAATAAAGGTTGTAGCTCCTCCATATAATCCCACTCCGTTTTTGGTAGTATTTTATTAAGGTATATTATACTAGATAAAAAGTAGTGAATATGTGTTAAATATGGTAATTTTTTCGCGGTTTCCACAATTGCCATGTTGAAAACTTGAGCAGAAAGCTTATTATTGTATATACTGATAATGGATTCCTTAAATTTAAGGAGGTAAATAGGAATGGAACAAATTATTACAATTACAGATGCTGCGGCAATGCAAATAAAAGATATGATGTCAAATAATGAAGAAGAAGGTGCTCTGCTACGAGTTGCTGTTCATGGAGGCGGCTGTAGTGGTCTTTCATATGGGATGGGCTTCACTCACGAGGTAGAGGACAAGGATTTAGATTTTAATATTCAGGGCATCCACGTGGTTGTTGACAAAGAGAGTGCTAGCATTTTAAAAGGAACGGTTATTGATTACAAGCAATCCCTTATGGGAGGCGGTTTCACCATCGACAATCCTAATGCTATCGCTTCATGTGGCTGCGGTTCATCTTTCCGTACAGCGCAGAATGCTGGTAAGCCAGAGGAATGTTAAGTAATATCTTTACTATTACACGATTATAGCAACCATGAATGAAAACACCTTGTTCAATTGAGCAAGGTGTTTTTTCACACTATAGGAAAGTATATAAATTGGCAACGAAGTGGAAGACTCGAGGTCGTAGCCAATTTTAAGTTTATAGTAAAAGCGCAACTAGACCTTTATCTGAGCCTATCAGGTTTGCCAATGGCAAGTTTTTCTTTATAGACTAGGTATATTTCATTGTCGAATGAGTAATGAAGCATATATGTCAAACTAAGAAGAATAGGATGTATTTACTTGAACATAGATGAACTATGTATAGGCTGTACTTTTGCTTTTGGATCGATATAGGCTTTAGCATTATTTACTGCAATAGGAGCTTCACCGAATCCGCAGGCAATTAATTTTACTTTACCATCATATGTGCAAATGTCCCCTGCTGCATAAATTCCGGCAACACTAGTTTCCATTTTTGAATTAACAACAATGGAATTCTTTTCAATTTCTAGACCCCAATTTTTAATTGGACCAAGAGAGGAAATAAATCCGAAATTAACAATAAGTGCATCGATATCAATTAATTCCTTTTCACCAGTTTTGCCATGTTCTAGCTCAATTTGTTTGATGTTCTCATCGTCTCCGATGATCGCTGATGGAATAAAGGGGGTTTTAATAACAACCTTAGAGTTTTGTAAGTTTTCAACACTGTGCTCATGCGCACGGAATTTATCACGACGGTGAACGATATAAACTTTTTCAGCAATGTCTTCTAGCATTAATGCCCAATCAACGGCAGAATCTCCACCACCGCATATCACAACTTTTTGGCCCGCAAATTTGTTTAAATCATCAACAAAATAGTGCAGGTTTGATTTTTCATATTTCGTTGCATTTTCTAACTCGATACGACGTGGTTGGAATGCACCGTTTCCAGCTGTAATAATAATGGTTTTGGTATAGTGAATCCCTTTGTCGGTTGTTAGTTTAAAAGTGCCATCTTCCAATTTTTCTAATTGATCAACAGCCTCTTCCAATATCACGGTAGGTTCAAACTTTGCCATTTGTTCTTTTAGATTATTGACTAATTCTTGAGCTCTAATTTTCGGGAAGCCAGCTACATCATATATATACTTCTCAGGGTATAGGGCGGAAAGTTGTCCACCTAGCTGTGGCAAGCTTTCGATAATTTTTACAGAAGCCTGTCTCATGCCACCGTAGAATGCGGTAAACAATCCAGATGGTCCTCCGCCAATGATGGTAATGTCGTACACTTTTTGATCTTCGTTCATAATAAATCCCCCTCATGCGAATTATTACACAATCTACGTTTCATTTTACCATATTAATAAAGCAGTATTAAGACATCTATTGGTTGTATTTTTAGAATATTCCAGTTTTTTATTATCTACATAAAAAGTATAATGTGTATATGGTATATTTTTACAAAAATAATCGATATTAATAATGGTAATTGTATTAGAAATGTGTAAAGAAAAAATTATATGGATGGTGTTTCAAGTGAATAAACCGAAAATTGTCATTATAGGTGCAGGATATGCAGGGTTGACAACAACAGTTCGTTTGCAGAAGCTACTCCACGAATATGAGGCAGAAATTGTACTTGTGAATAAAAATCCATATCATTACGAAACAACCTGGTTACATGAAGCATCGGCAGGAACGCTACATCATGATAAAGTACGATATGAGCTTATAGATGTCATTGACAAGCACAAGGTACAATTCATTCTCGGTTCAGTCAAAGCAATTCAGAAGGAAGATAAGAAGGTTATTTTGGATAACGGAGAACTAACATATGATTATCTAATTGTCGCAATCGGAGGTGTTCCTGAAACTTTCGGAATAGAGGGTCTAAAGGAATATGCCTTTTCTATTACAGATGTAAACAGTGCTCGTCTCATCCGTGAGCATATTGAATATCAATTTGCAAAGTATGAAAAGGATGGGGAAGAACACAATGATCGAATCACTATTGTTGTGGGAGGAGCCGGCTTTACCGGAATTGAATTTCTTGGAGAAATCTCGAACAAAGTGCCAGAGCTTTGTAAGGAATATGATGTCGATTACGAAAAGGTGAAAATTATATGTGTTGAAGCAGCGTCAACTGCTTTGCCAGGGTTTGATAAGGAATTAGTCGATTATGCTGTTGCAACGTTAGAAAGGAAAGGTGTCGAGTTCAAATTAGGGCAGGCCATTAAGAAATGTACTCCTGACGGCATAATTGTAGCTGTGGGTGAAGATCAGGTTGAAGAAATCAAGGCAGCGACTGTTGTATGGGCAGCTGGTGTAAGGGGCAGTGAAATTATAGAAAAATCCGGAATAGAAACGATACGTGGACGAGTAAAAGTTGATGAGAATCTTCGAGCACCCGGTGAGGAAGATATATTTGTAATCGGAGACAGTGCCTTGATTATTAATGAGGAGACGAATAGACCTTATCCTCCTAGTGCTCAAATAGCAGTGCAACAAGCTGAAACATGTGCAAAGAATATATCGATACTTATTAAGAAAGAAGGACGACTGCAAGCATTTACACCTGTATTAAGAGGAAGTGTTTGCTCGCTTGGGCATGATGATGGTATTGCACTTGTTTTTGGAAAAAAGATATTTGGAGCAAAAGCAGCTATTATGAAAAAAATAGTGGATAATCGTTCGCTCTATAAAATAGGAGGAGCTACACTCGTCATGAAGAAGGGCAGATTGTAGAGGTGTTCGTATTTTCCTTTAAACTATTAATAAAGCATAATATACCAAAAAAACAATTAATTACAATAATCTTAATTGACTGACAATGGTTCGTTCAGTAAACTTAAATAGGACGCTTCAAGGAGGTGTGCTTTACTGAATGCCATTAACAATACCGTCTTTTATCATATCAATTGTTTTGTTTTTTGTGCTTTTCTTTGGAATCGGTTTCTTATTAAACATGCTATTTAGAGCATCGTGGATTATGGCAATTTTATTTCCACTAATCGCATTGTATATTATAAATAATGCGAAGCTTATTAATTACGTTAAGAATCCAATGACTACCTTTGGTCAAATAGGAAATAATTTAACGAATTTGGCTCTCGTTGATGTCATCGTTTTGAGCAGTGGGTTTGTAGGGGCGGTTGCTGCAGGTTTTACAATGAAGTATTTACGTAAAAAAGGATATCAAATGTTTTGATTCAAAATCCACAGTGAATGTTAGCTGTGGATTTTTATATGGCTAGGAAACATAAAAGATGAATCTTGGCACTCGGCTCTCAAAAAAGTAAATCTTTGTTTGATGGGAGTCTAGTGTCTAATAGGCGGAATAATTGGTTGAATATTTTCTTCACTCAAAGGAAAGTACTATATTTTGAGAGGAGTGAGGAAAATAGTATGCCTGCCTTAAAACGTATGGCCCAAAAAACATTCTTATCTATATTGATTGTGCTTGCTTTAGAAGCTACTTATTATCATATTTCAGGAATTAAACCAGCAACAGTTGTTGGTTCTAGTGAAAATAAAATCCAGCAAGTAAATGCCACTATACAAAATAGTGTGCAAGCAATAGAAGATGGATACAATTTAACACAGTATGAAAAAACAAGAGTAATTGCGACTGGATATACGGCAGGAAAAGAATCAACGGGTAAAACATTGAGTCATCCAGCATACGGCATTACGTATTCTGGAGTGAAGGTGAAAAGAGATTTATATTCAACTATTGCTGCTGACATTAATGTTTTTCCGTTAGGGACAATTCTTTGGATCCCTGGATATGGTTATGGGGTTGTCGCCGATACAGGTGGAGCAATTAAAGGCAATCGCTTGGATTTGTATTACGAGACGGTTGATGATGTTTATACAGAGTGGGGCAAAAAAGAATTAGATGTGTATATTATCCGAAAAGGAACAGGAATGCTGACGGAGGACCAGCTTACAGCATTGAACGAGGACGAGGAAATGCAAGTTTTTCGTCAACAATTCACACGGAAACAAAAGAAATAAAGGGCTTCTCATTAAGGTGACAGACTTTCACAATCTATTTCGCACCGCCACAAATAGGATGGTGCAAAATAGATGGGGTGCAGTTTAACATCTTTGCTAGAGAAGCCCCTTTTTATTATAGTTACTGCTTGGATGCCTACTGGACTGTTAGAGAAGCTTTTTTAATTATATGAAATAATGAACAACAAAGGCGATTAGTATGCCTGTTAATGCCCCGAAAAAAACCTCAATTGGCTTATGGCCGAGCAATTCTTTTAACATTTTCTGTTTTTTCTTCTCTTCCTGCTCCTGCCAATGCTTAGCTTCTTCAATAAAGGTATGGAAATCCTTCACTAATTGATTGAGAACAGCTGCTTGCTCACCAGCTTGTCGACGCACACCAGTAGCATCAAACATTGTAATAATGGCGAATATAGTTGCCACTGCAAATATCGGAGAGCTGATGCCGGCTTCAATTCCGATAGCAGTCGTCAAGGCCGTTACTGCCGCTGAATGAGAGCTTGGCATGCCGCCAGTACTTGTTAATAAAGACCAATCAAATCGTCGCGTGGCAATATATCCAATGGGAACCTTGATAAATTGGGCGAAAAATATCGCAATAAGAGAGGCGATAATCGGGAAATTCCATACTTCACTCATGTGCTCACCTTCTTTGTTATTTACTGATAGGCGTATACCTTTACTTATATTTTACCACTAGCAAGGAAAAAGTATGGTTAATTTTAATTGTTTTTAAAGTTAAATATCACATATAGCTATTTAGGTGCTACTATATTAAGTGAATAGTTTAGCAAGACTAAAAATTTTGCCACTTATGAAATGATAGGAGAGGATTAACGTGTTTTCTATGCATACCCAATGGAACAAAGAAAGTGAAAACGAATGTCTCATTGTTGGTGTACACCAACCTGGGAATAAATTCAGTGAAGTACTCTCTACATGTGATGAGGCAATGGATCATCAAATCTCACAGCTGATTAAAAGTGGAGATATTTCTGTTTCTAAGAAGTCAACGACACTTATACATACATTAGGGAAAGTGAAAACGAAAAGAATTTTGTTTGTTGGACTAGGAAGACAACATCAAGTAACAGAAGAGGATTGGAAAGAGGGATTGGGTAAAGCTTTTCGTGTGGTGAAGGAGCTACGTCTTTCACAAGTAGCAATCGATATTGATTCTTTTGTGGGAGAGAATATCACAGTCGAAAGAGCTGCTCATTTGTTAGGGGAAGTATATATGCTTTCACTCTATACTTTTGAAGGGTATAAACAACAAAATTCCAAAGCTGCTGTCGAGATAAAAGAGGTGAATATTTTATCTCAAAGTGGAAAAGAAAAGTTATTAGAGGAAAATGCCTCAATTGGAGCAGTTTATGGTGCTGGTACGAATTATGCCCGTACGTTAGTGAATTTGCCTCCTAATATATTGACAGCTACGAAAATGGCGCAGTATGCAACAGAATTAGGCAATAAATATGGCTTTGAGGTAGAAGTGCTCGGTAAGGAAGAAATGCAGCAACTTGGTATGGGAGCTTTATTGGCTGTAAACCAAGGGTCGTTGGAGCCGCCTGCTATGATTGTTCTTAAATATAAAGGAAAAGCGGAATGGAAGGATGTCATTGGTTTAGTGGGCAAAGGCATTACGTATGATACGGGTGGTTACTCACTTAAACCGCGAGAAAGCATGGTCGGAATGAAAACAGACATGGGAGGAGCAGCAGCTGTGTTAGGCGCGATGCAAATTATTGGTGAGCTGAAGCCTAAGCAAAATGTCGTTGCTGTCATCGCTTCTACTGATAACATGGTGAGCGCTGAAGCATTCAAGCCAGATGATGTCATCACATCTTTAAGTGGAAAAACAATTGAGGTGCTTAATACAGATGCAGAAGGCAGATTAGTCTTGGCAGATGCAGTCACATATGCAAAGCAACACGGAGCCGAATACCTAGTGGACATTGCCACTTTAACAGGTGGTGTTATTGTTGCGCTTGGAAATGAAATGACGGGTGTATTCACAAATAATGATAGCTTTTTAGCAAAAGTGAAAAATGCTTCTGAGAAGAGTGGCGAGCCGATGTGGCAATTGCCAATTACGAATAAAGATCGTGAAAGAGTAAAGGGAAGTAAAATAGCAGATTTAAATAATTCACCCGGACGCGAAGGTCATGCGATTATGGGCGCTGCCTTTGTCGGTGAATTTGCTGAGGAGACACCATGGGTACATCTTGATATTGCAGGTACATCTGTTTCAAAGAAAAGCAGTAGCTTACACACACATGGAGCAACAGGTGTTATGGCAAGAACGTTAGCTCAATTGGTTCGTGACTTTACTAAGTAATAAAAAGCGTACGTTCATGGGCGGAAATCAAAAATTAATAAGAGGCCTCTTAAAAGTGAATACTTTTGAGAGGCCTTTTCGATTTTCACCAAAATCTGTTCCATATTAAGTTCAATGTGACAGTTGTAATTGGAGATCCATGTTGGTGGTGAGGTGTAAAAAAGTATATGAATGGGCGCATATGCTACAGCTAATAAAACATTATAGGTAGCTTTCTTCAACGTTTGCATTCATATACTCAAAAAATACGAACAAAGAAAAAAGCCAGGAAAAAATCCTAGCTTTTTGAATTCATGCGGGCACGGTCTCTTTTCAGATCATCACGCACACTTTTGTCCCACATTTTAACGCCTGAGTTATAAGCTGCACGACTAATCAAGTGCCCTGAAACAGGTGCTGTAAAGAAGACAAAAAGAATGCCGAGGATGACACGAGAATTAAAGTGACCATGCTCTACATAGAAATAGATGAAAGTAGCAAGCATGACGCTCATTACACCAAGCGTGGCGCTTTTGGAAGCGGCATGGTTACGTGTATAAATATCTGGGAGCCTAATTAAACCGAAGGCCGAAACAGCGCTTAAAAACGCACCTAGCAGCACAAGAACGGCTATGATTATTTTACTGATTTCTATTTCGGTCATTTTCTATAATCTCTCCCTTCTCTAAAAACTTCGCCATTCCCACAGTTCCAATAAAGGCTAAAATTCCAAGCAACAGGATGACTTCAAGAAAGGCGTAAGTATCCAAAATAATCGATATTAATGCAATAATGGCGATTAAATTGACGCCTAATGCATCTAAAGCTACAACTCGGTCCGGAATAGATGGGCCTTTAATTACGCGATAGATTAAAGCAAGCATTGAAAGTGAAATCAATACGAGAGCAAACGTTATAATTAATTCAAACATTAACGGCTCACCTCCATGATTGCTTTTTCAAATGAGTTTTTAATAGCGTCGATCTCAGATTGTACGTCACCAATATTCATCGCATGAATATATAACGTTTTGTTATCCTCTGATACATCAACTACCAATGTACCAGGTGTTAAGGTAATTAGATTTGCGAGAAGGGTGATTTCCCAAGGTTGCTTCAATACTGTGTCAAAAGCGAAAATCCCCGGTTTCATATCGAGCTTTGGTTTTAAAACAACCTTTAGTACAGAGATGTTTGCTAAGATTAATTCTTTAATGAAAAGTATGATGAGTTTAATGACAGCCCACACTCTCGTCATATATAAGCTTGAGTTGAAAAATTTACGGAAGCCTAGCAAAATCAAAATTCCTAAAAAGTATCCAACTATAAAAGATGAAGGGTTATAAGAATGTGACAAGAACATCCATACTAAGGCCAATAAAACATTTAATAAAATTTGAAATGCCATTTCACATCACTCCTTTAACACTGCATCAATATAGATATCTGGATTCATTAATGTTTCGGTAGCCTGTGAGAAGTATGGTAGTAGTTTTTCCAATCCTAAACCGAAAGCTAGCGAAACAGCGACAAGCACCATAGCGGGTGCCAATAAAGAATAGGTAGCCTTTGTTTGCTTGTTTTCGATTTTCATTGGGACTCCCCAGAAGCCGTTAATGAATATTTTCATGATCGAATAGAGAACAATTAAGCTTGAGCTAAGGATAATGAATGTTCCAAAGTAGTCTCCTGCTTCAATCGATCCTTGAACAATCAGTAATTTACCAGCAAATCCGCTTAGTGGAGGGATACCCGCTAATGATATTGCTGCAACAAAAAACGTCCACCCTACAAGAGGAAAATCCTTAATAAGTCCACTTATTTTGCGTAAATCACTTGTTCCAGCGATTTTAGCTATAATACCGATTATTAAGAATAGTGCTGCCTTAATAATCATGTCATGAACTAAATAGAGAATAGCCCCATTTGTGCCGGCATCATTGTACAATGACAACCCGTATACGATTACACCTACAGCAATAATGATGTTATAAATGATAATTTTTTTGATATCCCAATAAGCTACCGCTCCAATTACACCGATAATAATGGTGAATATGGCAATCCAGGCCAATAGGGTATGGGTATAGTCTGTATCATGGTAGAACATTAATGAATACGTACGAGTAATGGAATATACGCCTACTTTCGTCAATAATGCTCCAAATAAAGCCAATACTGGTGCAGGAGCTGCATAATAAGAGCCTGGCAGCCAGAAGAATAATGGGAAGACCGCTCCCTTTAATCCGAATACTATCAAGAAGAGTACTGCAATTACCGTGATGATACCAGGCTGCCCAATCTCGGCGATACGCTCTGAAA
>Ga0233379_1000125_pt1 | contig 10720 bp, 22 predicted proteins | sample ElkDunMinimDraft_8_FD_180679 | JGI IMG/M metagenome (GOLD analysis project Ga0233379, IMG submission 180679) | Fecal eukaryotic communites from dung pellets of Tule Elk in California, USA - Elk Dung F1 | ecosystem: Host-associated > Mammals > Digestive system > Large intestine > Fecal | place...
GCCAGACGTTTCCTGATCCAGCGTAGTCAAAGCCTTCCTTTCAAGGAATGTAGTTCATGATATAGCCGTCGTCATTAAAGTCGAGCCAGATAGATCTTTCGTGTCCGTTTACGAAATAACGCTTCTGCTCGTCAGAAAGGTCGAAAATACCAAAGTCGACATAGTTATCACCGATTGGATTCTTTTCGTCATAAACCCATCCGACAACCTGTCCAGCGGCAGTAGGCTCGAATCCGAGAAGCTCGTATACATCATTTATTGTCAACCAGCTTTTTTCTCGAAGAAGACGGCTCGCGTAAGCCTGTTGCTGCCAAAGGAATATCATGTTCTGTTCCGCACTCTTAGTCCAGTTAGGATTAGTTTCATCGAAGCATCGAGTGAATGCAGAGTGCTTTACGCCTTCGCTAACAGTTGCTGTTACGGTCTTTTTTTCAACTCGCTCGTTACCATCTTCGTCAACGACTGTTTCTTCGATCTCGATTTCTTTAGACTTAATGTTGTACTTAAGTTCGCGATCAAGTTCCTTGCCGAAGCGTTCGATTACACGTCCGCGATACTCCTTGAAGCTGTTATCAACGAGTGTGTATGCAGCAGCTAGAGCAGCGTTGCGCTTGTGTAGAATATTAACTGAAGCGAGGATGCAGCTTACGGATGCTACACCAAGAAGTACGGAAGGACCGTAAAGCTTAACGAAGTCAACACCAGTGCGTACGTACACAGTCGCAAGGTCTCTCTTTGCAACCTCTTCAGTGTAGTCGTGTACGGTTCCGTCTTCGTCCTTATACTGTGCGTTAGGAGTCTCGATAGCTTTATGAACCGCTTCGATCTGATCCTTGTGATTCTCGACGATGGCGCTTACCTTAGTAGTTGCACGGCACGCCATTACAGCACTAGCGACAGCTCCTACGACACCTGTGACAACAAGAATCTCAGGGCTGTGCTTTTTGATTGTGAGTCCTGCTTTGCTAAATGCTCTGCCTACACTCAACATGAGTTCATTTTTATTCATGATTAATCATTCTCCTTTTCGAGTTTTTCTACGTGGTCAATAAGGTGATCCAAGTATCTTGCTGCTTTCTTGAGGTCTTCAAGACCGTTCTTACTCTTCCAGCGGCACATGTACTTGAGAACGTTACCTGTGTCAAACGCCTCGATGCCCTTAAGGTCGAAAGTGAAAGCCTCAATAACATCCCAAGCTTCGAGTCCTGTTTCAGACTGGTAATGCGCGGGATGGTCGACGGTTTCTTTAGCCTCAGGTTCAAGTCCGAGCGGAATGGGCATGGGAAAGTCCATATCTACAATACCGTTCTCAGGCTCTGAGATCTCAGCAACGGGAATATCTATCCATCCGAGCTCAGTGTCTCCGTCATTAGGATATTCTCCAATAGTGAATTTTAAATCGGCAAGGGTAGCGCACCCCTGCATCACCACACATTCCGATATTTGTCTTTGTACTCTAAGAGCTTCGTCCTTGGAGTTGACACATACTGTATATCTATTAGAAGTCATTTTTCACCTCTCAAAATATCAACTTAAATATAAGGGACATGATTTTGACCGCGCCTGCGATACACAGAGACGCGATGCATGCTGCTATACATGTAAATACGATGATCGCGAGAGCCTGTCCTACGATATATCCATAAGATTTCTTATTATTCATGTCGCACCTCAATCAAGCGTAATAGCTTTGGGAAGCTTAATCCAGTAGCCGCCAGTAACGCGTTGTGCGTCCGCGCTGCGGAGATTCTTCCAACCATACTTCTGGTCGGTGTAATCGGATGTCATGCCGACAAGGTCATACAAGTCTGCGATGGACACCATACCGTACGTCTCAATAGCCTCATCAAGGCGCGTGAGAACCTCTTCAGCCTCGGCACGAGTTGCTACCACGATATCCTCGTAGGCATAACCAGAGCGAGTAGAAGTGTCTGTCTGGGAGCCGTAGGTACGAGTCTTGCTAGCGTAGTCGATATAAGATATCTGACCTGCTCTGGTGTTTCTGAAGCTTGTGCGGCTAGATGTTCCGTTAAGGAAAATATCCACAGCTTCGACAATCAGAGTCTTTACGCCTGGGATGATTTTATCTTTCAAAAGAAAAGAACCGAGGGTGGACATGTCGTCAGCAAGGAACACCTCGGCAAACTTACTCTTTTTCTTTGTTCTTACAGGACCAGTAACAACCGCTTTATCAAATTTCTTTTCGCGCTCGGTTTTTTCTTTCTGTTCCTGTTTGTACTTGTGTGAATTTGGTTTGAAATCAAACTCGTTCATAGTACTTTTTCTCCTTTCAATATATAAGCTTTATCTTACCTGGCAGCGTAACCTTAGCCCCAGGCGCTTTATAAAATTCTTGTTTAAACTGATATGCGAGATTGTTACGGGCCTTTTTCTCGCTTGTTGCCAGAGTAGTTCCATACCACCGGCTGCAGATGCATTTTCCGAATTCTTCTACGGGCCCTTCGTATTCATATCTGTGTCGTTCCATGCCGATCCTTTCAAAACAAAAAGAGGATAGCGTTAAGCCATCCCCTTTTTTCAAGGTTTCCGAAGATTATTCCTCGGAGTCTTCAACTTCGACCTCGTCGTCAGTCTCAACCTCGGTGTTAGGCTCGTAGTCCTCTTCCTTCTCTTCCTTCTTGGACTGTGCGTAACGGATTCCTCCGATTGCCGCAAGTACCAGTCCGGCTCCGATTGCAAAGAGTCCTGTCTTCTTACCCTTAGTCGATCTTTCGTTGTTTGCCATTGTTTTCGTCTCCTTTTAAAATATAATTTTTCGGGTTTCCCCTTCATTAAATGATTTGTTTTTTTCGCGAATTACGCGTGCATAAAGTCATAGATAGGTGCTGTATTATACACCAGCGCCAGGCAAGGCTCGTCGTTCGGTGTCAATGCGGACGTGAATGTTACATCAATATACGCAATATTAATGTTCCAGCCCATCATATCTCCGAGATCAGTGCCTTCGAGACCAAGCTCGTAGTAGAATTCATTGAGAGAAATATACATTTCGTCTCTCATGCGTCTGTTAAGCTCGTTAACAGCACGTCTGATAGTCTCCGCATCAGATTCGAAATGCCTCATCGAGGTGGGCTCAAGGCAGAGCGTCTTACCCTTACCGGTCACGATGACCTCGTTGTTCTTAACGGGAGTCTGCTTGACCTTATCCTCTGCGACAGCTTCGCGTACGAGTTTTTCTTTCTTCTCGCCGATCGTCTCTACAACCTTGTCCTTGTACTCAGTCAGAGCCGTTTCGGAGAGCTTGTACGCTGTTGCAAGTACCGCATTACGCTTGAGACTTACTGCGCTGCTGCCGACGAGACACCCTACAGATGCTGCCCCGAGAATTGTCGCAGGGAGATAGCACTTCCAGGTGGTCTTTACGACATCTACAGGCTTAAGTTCATCCACCCACTGACGTTCTTTCTCTTTTTCAATAAGAGCGAGGGCTTTGGGGGTGGCCTTTACAGCAAGAATGGTCGTTGTAATCATTCCTGCTATACCAAAGCCCGTCAGAAGTTCCGGCGTGTGTTTAGACATAAATGTCCCGGTGTCTTTGATGAATTTTGTTACATCAGCTTTTGTCATGAGTAGTAGTTCCTCCTTTACTCTTCTTCTTTAAGCTTTTTCATAACATTTTCGGTGGCCATTTCGACGAGTCTGCTCTCCATAGCCGCCTGTTCGTTTGCCTGTTTCTTGTCCTCAAGCACCTTTTCTACAATTTGGATTGCGAGAAGTGCTACTGACAGAAGCATGCTGGGTCCGAAGAAATCCTTAAGATTCTTTCCTTTCATGATGTTTTTCTCCTTTCAAATTTTTATTATTTTAACAATAATAGTTATCAAAATTGTAAACTGGCTCAAATGGCATTGATAGAATATAACATTCTAGTCCGTCATCGAGCGTTGTTAGTTTGTGATCAAAGTCAATCCAAGAGTTACCGTACATTTCGAAGCACGCGTCTGTAGACCAACCGTATCTATCGCCGTTCACCACAGGCTCTAAGCCAAGTAATTCGTAGAATTCATTGACACTACAAGCATCCTTCATCTCGAAATCACGATTGATCTTATACTCGGCACGCTGTACATCTTCGATAGTTGACTCGAAATATCGCATTGAGAACGTATCGAAGAATAGCTTTTTCTCACCTTCTGGCTGAATATAGCGACCTTCATAGTAGTCTTGGGCGATGGCTGCGTTTACTTTTTCGTCGGCTTCTTCGCCGTATAACTCTTTAATCTTTGCTTTGTAGTTCTTATAGCTTTGATCGAGTAGTGTGTAGGCACTTAGAATAGATGCCTGTTGCTTTTTATTGAGCACGTTTGCGCCAAATATACAAGCGACAGTAGTAACACCGATTAGTGTTGCTGGGATATAAGCTGGGCCAGCGATACGTACAGTTTCAAGTTTTGTAAGATCCTCTCCTTTTTCCTCTTTCGCGTTTTCCAAAAGACTAAGCGCTTTAGGGGTTGCTCGTACGGCCACAACCGCTGTAGCTACTGTTCCAACAGCTCCAATGCATGTCAAAATTGTAGGAGAGTGTTTCTTCAAGAATAACCCCGAGCTACGTAGTAATTTGTTCATTTTTCTCCACACCTTTCAAGTGATAGTTTATAAAAAGTAAGAGAGTCAGTCGCACCTTTTACAGTGCAGCTCAATAACTGAGCTATCCGTCTCTCTCATAATACGGCATGTATTTTTCGCGAAAGGTAAAAGGAAAGGCCCCGTAGGGCCCAGCCTTTATTTTCTCTTTCGTTTAAACATTCGGCGTATGATCCATACTATTATGAATATACATACAATCACGTCACCGAATACTATGATGAATGCCGATCCGCCGAGTGCTACGGCTAACACGACAGTCACCGTTAATACGATTAACATGAGTGCGAGTATGAGAAATAGTAACATTTCATTTACCTCCTTTTATAACTTTTCATAAAGGAGTATGTAAACTTCGCGATTATATACTTTTCCTATCAAACACCGTTTCCCAGCGTTCACGAGCTATGGGTTTCATTTTAAGCGCCCACATAATCTGCCGTACTGTAACCGTAGGATATAGACCGTCCGTACAACAACTTGCACGCTCGTCAAAGAACTTCTTGAAGCTGGTATTCAAATATATAGAATCGGTAAGCCAAGGATCCAACTCGCCCCACCAAGTTTTCTTAGTTTTAGGGTCGAATCGCTGCTGGATAACTGCCAAACCCTTGCTTCCTATTTGAAATAACGTGCACTTGCTGTATACAGGATGCGGGCACGAATATGTAGTTCCATACATAGATAAATATACGGAAGGTTTCTCAAAGTGATATCTCATAGAAGTCTCCTAAAAAACGAGAGGCTATGTTGCCATAACCTCTGTTTTGAGTTGTATTAGAACTTCTGCTTGTCGAAGAAAGACAGCAATGTTCTCTGACTTGAGCGTCCAGCTTCTGTCGTATGGGTTGCCTCACCTTCAAATCTCTTAGAATCGAGGTTTGCCCAGATTGAAATCGCTGCGCTAGCTACGAACGTAAGTCCAGTAACGCCGAGTTTGATCCAACGGTCAATTCGCTCACCCTTGAGCTTCTTTGATTCGTTGAGTCGATCGACAATACTGTTCGCCGTCGCAACTGCTTTAGCGCGTTCCTCTGAATCTGCCTCCATATCCATAGATTTTTCGTACAGATCGTCTGCATCCATACGCATGAGTTCTTCAGTAGTCATAACTCATTTCTCCTTTCTTTTTAAATATAGAACTAATACGTTCTCATAATAGCGGCTGTTATTCTTGCGAAAGATCCGCTTTGTCGTTCACTTTGATGAAGAACCACTTTTTATTACTATCGGGCGGTGAATCATCGAGAACGAGTCTACAAATAACTTTCTCAGGGTCTGACTTGTCTACCTGGAAGACGCCTTTTCCACAACATACGATAATGTAGAGCATGGTTATAAGCGCCTGAACAAGTGCTCCAAGAATCATTCCCATCCAAAATGCGTTTGGCATCGCGTTTCTCCTTTCTGAATTTTTCTATGATACAAAAATATCACCATTTTTCGTAACCTACGTACGGTAGTTAATCTAGATTAAGCTAGGTTAAAAATAAAAAGGAAAGGCCCCGTAGGGCCAAGCCTTTATTTGATTGCTATAGTCTTTGCGAGATAGACATCGTCTCCGCGTTTGATAACCTTGATCTGGCCTTTGTAGTGCCTCTTTGCTGCTGTATACAAGCATTCTCGACAGACGCCTGCGCTCTTATGTGTATAGTTTTCAACCTTAACACATTCGGCATCGCCTTCTAAGAAGTCTTTAAGTAGTCCCTTAAGGTTACTCCAGCCTCTCTTGGTTTCTTCAATTTTGCATGGAACAAGTATCATTTCTCGTTCTCCTTTCAATATAGTTTTCATAAAGTAATAAGTTTTTATCGCGAAAACAAAAGAAAGAGCCCGAAGGCTCAATCTTCCATGAATTTTTTCTCCATTTCTTCCTGAGAGTATTCCATGATGTCCATTACCTTTTTCATGTAGTATTTCATGAATCCCTTGCTAAACATGATGTGCATTACTGCAAACCCTGCAAGCACCTGAGCTACCACTAATACCACTGCAAATACGATAATTTCTAACATTTTTAATTCCTCCTTAGAATTTATGTAGTGTATTCTTTCATAATAGGAGATGGAGTTTTCGCGAAAACAAAAAGAAAGAGCCCGAAGGCTCAATCTTTGAGTACTATTTACTCGGTTTCTTCACCGACAGCCTCAATAAGCTCCATTCCACCTTTTCGAATTCGCTCAATCTCGTCAAGCAATTTATCCTGCTTGTCCTGGCATTTAGAAATTTCGGCTGCTGAGTGGTTCTTAATTTCTTTTGCGAACTGCTCAACAAAGCCCCAGAATTCTATCTTCCATCCCAGTCTGTTTGCCTTTCCGATCAGTTTATTCTTTTTGGTCTGTTCTGCTTTTGTAAGTAATGTCATGGTAGTAACCTCCATTTAATAGTTTTTCATAAAGGGAGATGTTTGCACCGCGACAAAATAAAAAGGAAGAGCCGTTGTGGCTCCGCCTTTTGTAAAGTAGTCATTTCAATTAGTTTTTAGACATTGTTCTAAGAAGTCTGTTATAAACCTTTGCGAGCTCGGCTGCATCGGCGTTACCCTCGGTGTGTGCTTTGTGATTAAGCTTTCCGAGTTTGTCACCAACCTCAAGCATTGCTTCCTTTTTGGTCATAAGTTCATTTCTTGTAAACATAGTTTTAATCTCCTTTTTGATATAGATTTCTTTCATAACATTGCATGTAAATTTCGCGACGCCTATCCGCGATACTCACTTAGCAGCCAGAAGAACTTGCGGTAGCGATCATAGTACATATCCTTGCCGCACGGGATCTCCAGTTTCGTCTTTAGGTATGAAAACGGTAGTCCTTCGGTGACAGCTTTGAGAATGTACAAATATAAGTCTTTGTCAGCTTCCATAGCTGCTTTCTCAATGATGTGAATCCTCTTTGCGTACTCAACGCGACGTATCGCATACTTTGATGTAAGGTCTGAATGCTGACCGCTGCCTGATGGCGAATTCTCCAAATTTGACGCAAATATAATAGATTCGTTGCAAAGTTCATATCCTTTCTTCCACTCCTTATATTGTAAGCAAAAATGCTTTAGTTCATAGTAACGGTGTTTATCGATGTAGTATTTGTTTTTACTTGAAATCTCTGGACGTATTACTGTAGCCATTTTCTCTTTCCTCCTATAATAACTTTTTTAAGAAAGTCTTCAGTCGCTTTCTTCACTTTTTCACGATCGTAAGTGTCTGCTGATCGCACGCAAATTACTGCGTTTTTGTACTCGTATAATTTATCCATATTCACCTCTCAAAACACCGGGGCGTAATTTCTATTCTAATATAATTCCAGAGACTGTCACCTGCGTCCGGGTTTTACGGAATTTTAAATCTAGATTAAAAAATCGAATTAGTTGTATTATTGGAGACTTTTCTGTATATTGAGTACAAAGGAGGAGATAAGTCACATGTATAGAGAATATCCAAAGTTTTACAGCAACGAAATTGGGGACTATGGTCGTAAGTCTAGGACCGATGACCCGCTATTATCCGTAGAGGAGGTTTTGCGAAAGCACGACAAAATATTAGAGGAATTTGCCATCAAAAACTTCGGAGGACCAATTCCAGAGGAAAACAAGTATAGAGAAATAGGAAGTTCTGAATCAATCGACGAAAGACCCGAGCTGCTAAGATTATTGAAGGATATCGAAAGTCCGAGATTAAAAGCAATTATGGTGGTCGATGTTCAGCGTTTAAGTCGTGGAGATTTAGAGGACGCCGGACGATTAATCAAACTACTTCGCTATACCAATACGTACGTAATCACGCCGTTGAAAATATATGACCTGCGTGATGAGTATGATAGAGATGCGTTCGAACGTGAGCTAAAACGTGGCAATGAGTTCTTGGAATATACGAAGAAGATCTTAAACCGTGGTAGACTTGCAAGTGTTAAAGAAGGCAACTACATCGGTTCTGTAGCGCCATACGGATTCGACAAAGCTGTCAAGAAAGATGGTAAATATGAATGCCATACCTTGGTCGAGAATAAAGAAGAAGCGAACGTCGTCCGTATGATCTTCGATTGGTATTGCAACGAGAATCTCGGAACTTCGATGATTTGCAGAAAATTGGAATCTATGGGTATCAAGACTAAGAGTGGTAACCCTCGATGGATCCCGCCAGTCATCATGAATATCCTTGAGAACGTCCACTATATAGGGTACGTACGCTGGAACTGGAGAAAGACCGTTAAGGTGATTGAGAACCAAGAGGTTAAGAAAACTCGTCCGAAAGGCGTTGTAGACGAGTACCTAATATTCAAAGGTAAGCACGATCCGATTATTTCTAAAGAACTCTTCGACAAGGCTCAAGAAATAGCTGGAACTAGACATCGTACTAGAACAGACTTGACGCTTAAAAATCCGCTAAGTGGTATAATGTTTTGCAAGTGCGGTTATCGCATAGGACATAACACATTCACTAAGAACGGTAAAGAGTTGTCCAAGCCTAAGCTGGTATGTAACGACCAGGTACACTGTAAAAACGGCTCTGCGGACGCTGAAGAAGTTCTGAACTACGTGTGTAATGTCTTGGAGGATTGTATCAAGGACTTCGAGACTCGTGTTGATAATAATCGGGAGAATTCTATAAAGCTTCATAAGGACTTGATAAAAGGCCTGGAGAAGAAGCTGAAAGATCTCGAGAAGAAAGAGATGCTGCAATGGGAAGCTCAATATGATCCTGACCCAGATAAGCGTATGCCAGATGAAATATTCAAAAAGCTGAATAAGAAAATACGCGAAGATAAAGAGGAAATTAAAAAGGCCTTGTGCGAAGCCTACGAATCTATGCCAGAGCCAGTTGACTACCAAGAAAAGATTTTGAAGTTCACGGATGCGCTGGATGCTGTGAGAGATCCTGATATACCCGCTGAGATAAAGAATCAGTATTTGAAAAGCATAGTAGAAAGAATCGAGTACGAACGTCCGCCTACCGTACGAATAACTCGTAAGAACAGCGAGCAGTACGGAATCCCTACAGGACGCGGCGCGCAGTACTATACGCCGCCTTACAAAATATCAATCACGCTTAAGCAATAACATATGTATCATCGTTTACCGCATTTGTCTGGTGATAGATGATACCAATGTAAAAAGAAGAGGCCCTGTCGTAGTGACAAGGTCTCGTCTTCCTTAGTAGGTTAAAACCGCTGTTCCGTCATAAACCGTATTCAAATAACATGTGACGCCATCAAATCGTGAATATGGTACGTAACACTCGAAATAAATCCGTTCGACACGCTCGTCCCAACAAAATTTTTCTTCAAATACAAATTCTCGGGTGATCATAACGCCGTACGTATTTACAAGTTTATCTCGTACCTCATCAGCGCGATGCGCCTCAACAGCAATACTGAAATTTGTGACTAACATGGTTTTTCACCTCCTCCCATAATAGGAGCTGTATCAATCGCGAATTCTATCATAATATAAAATCGCATTATTTAGTGATATGTAAACTCCGCGAGCAAAAAGAAGAGAGGTTGTAGCTTTCGCTAGCCTCTCTTTTTTGTATGCAACTTGAAGACCTTAGTTAAATATTTGCTTGCTTCAGTTGACCAGTACAAAGCTTGCAACCCGTCTTCAAGCTTACAGTAATACTTAGATCTCTCGATGCAGTATTCCGCAAGCATTGTGTAACGAGCTTCCTTAATACTTGGTACAAACCATCCTAACACAGTTAACATTTTAATCAGCTCCTCAATGTTGTTTTCTCATAATAGGAGATGGGCCCTTCGCGAAAATAAAAGGAAAGGCCCCGTAGGGCCCGCCTTTAGTCTTCGATAACAAATTTGCCAGTCATTATGAAACGATAGATTGCTTTACCATATGTACTATAGTCATCTAAAACGATCTCGAAAACGTCGCTCCAGTCGTCTTTAGTGAGTTTGTATCGCAACTGTATAAATACGGATGCAAATACAAACACTATAGCGCAGAATATCGTTCCCGGAATCATCAGAATTCCTAAAAGTCCAACGAGTATTGTTCGTAATAGTTTCATTTTGAAACCTCCTTAAATTTATTTCTCATAAAGGAGTAGGTAAATATCGCGAAGCAAAAAGAAGAGGCCGTGTAGACCTCTTGCTTGTCAATCTCCATAGT
>Ga0233379_1000126_pt1 | contig 10705 bp, 12 predicted proteins | sample ElkDunMinimDraft_8_FD_180679 | JGI IMG/M metagenome (GOLD analysis project Ga0233379, IMG submission 180679) | Fecal eukaryotic communites from dung pellets of Tule Elk in California, USA - Elk Dung F1 | ecosystem: Host-associated > Mammals > Digestive system > Large intestine > Fecal | place...
AATCGTATATAAAACACTTGTAGCACAAGGAACAAGTCGTGGAATCTATGTTTTTGTGATACCAGTGGCAGAAGAACTTAGTTTGAAAAAAGCAGCAGTAGCAACTGGTGAAAAGAAAGTGGAAATGATAGCTGTAAAAGATATTCAGAAGTTGACTGGCTATATTAGAGGTGGTTGCTCGCCAGTAGGAATGAGTAAGAAATACCCAACTTTTATTCACGAAGAAGCACAAAATAAAGAAACAATTATCGTAAGCGGTGGAAAAATTGGTGTTCAAATTGTATTGAAAGCACAAGTATTAGCTGAAGTAACATCCGCTCAATTTGTTGATCTTATCCAATAAACGTTGTTGTAAAGAAAGAGTTAACCATAGGGGTAAAACCTGAATTACTGGTTAACTCTTTTTCTATATAAAAATAACAATTAATCAGTACATCATTTTCTTTAAGTTCTTTAAATATTTACTGATATTTTTTGATTTGTTACATTGGTTGGAACAGCAAGATGGTGAGGTAGTGTAAATGCCGAGAAGTCTTGTTGGCGTCTGTTGCAGCTTAAATCAGTGGTAGTGTAAACGTAATCTTATTTTAAAATAGCCTGAGATATTTTTAAAAATATCTTCGCATGTTTGGGTGTTCACCTATTTGTATGTTTCTTCATAGAATGGGTTAGAGTAAATAGTTTTACAAAAAGGGGTGTCGAATATTGGTGGAGCATATACTTCATTACTTTGCGGTAGGGAATACAGCCAGGGGCCTTCATAATTTATTTCAATCCAATATAGCTGATTTAAAAAAGATATTTTTGTTAAATGGAGATTCAAAAGCAGGTAATACCTTTCTAATGAAACGGGTTGCCCGACATTTTGAAAATGAAAATCATCATATTCAGTTTATTCATAATGCAATCAACCCAGATTTGTTAGATGGAATTATTCTTGAAGAAGCTGCAGTAGGCATTATGGATGACAATGCCATACGCGTTTCTGAAGTAAATTGGCCAGTTGGGATTAAGCGATATGTTCAATTAGATGCTAAGGTTGATGGGATTCAAGCAGAAAGAATCACATTATTAAAGAAGGAAATGTTAGATGCTTTGGAAAAAGCAAGTCGATTTTATGAGGAAGCATTAAAGATTCACGATGAGTGGGAAGCTATCTATATTGATAAAATGGATTTCGAAAAAGCAAATCAGTTAATAGATGAAGTGAAAATAAAATTATTAGGTAGTCAAGTAAAGCAAACTAAAGGGCGTGTGTTTAGACGTTTTCTTGGAGCAGCAACACCTTTGGGCCCGGTTGATTATGTGCCTAATTTAACGGAAGATCTTGTAAAACGATATTTCATAAAAGGGCGACCTGGATCAGGGAAGTCGACAATGCTGAAAAGGATTGCAAAGGAAGCGGAGAATCGAGGGTACAATGTTGAGATATATCATTGTGGCTTAGACCCACATAGTTTAGACATGGTCATTGTCAGGGAATTGGGTTGGGCAATTTTCGATAGTACAGCACCCCATGAATATTTTCCGAGTCGAGAAGGTGATGAGATTATAGATGTTTATGTAAGATGTATAACACCAGGAACAGATGAAGACTATCAGTTAGATATTGAAAACATTAAACAACGTTATCAATCCACAATGAATAAAGGAACGGATTCGTTAAAGAAAGCGAAAGTTTGTCATGATGAAATTGAAAAATTATATGTCGCAAATATAGAGTATGAAAAGCTCAATCAAATTGGTGACCGACTCATTTGGATGATTGACGAACAAAAGGTATAGCCATCAAATTGATAACATAAGTTAATAAATCCTACAGAATAAATCTAAATCAAAAAACATCAAGTAAAAATAATAGGGTTCAATCGAATATGACAATTCCTTTCGATTGAACCCTATTTATCTATTAAAAAATAAGATGTGCTACTAATGTGATAATCGGTAATGTAATAATTGTACGCAATAAGAAAATGAACACTAGATCTCTAAATTTGATAGGGATTTTTGATCCTAATAAAAGTCCTCCAACTTCAGACATATAGATTAATTGTGTTACCGATAAACATGCAATGACAAAGCGAGTCAGATCACTTTCAATTCCTGATGCTAGAACAGAAGGAAGGAACATATCAGCGAAACCAATTAAAATAGTTTGTGATGCTGCACTTGCTTCAGGGATATTCAATAGTTCTAGTAATGGAATAAAAGGCAAACCAAGCCAATGAAATATTGGTGTATACATTGCAATAATCAATGCAAGTGTTCCCATGGACATTACAACAGGTGATACACCCATCCACAAATCTAAAACGTTTCGTCCGCCATCTATAATAAATTTCTTGAAACCTTTACTTTTTGCAGCACGTTCTGTTGCCAGCTTAAAGCCCCATTGGAATGAGTTATAGCCTGCTGGAATAGATTCATCAATTGGTTTATCAGTTTCTCTATAATACGTATCTTCTTTTCTAGATAATGGTGGAATTCTAGGCATAATAAGAGCTGCCACAAATCCAGAAAGTAAAACAGTCATATAAAAAGGTACGAACATATGACCTAAACCAACTTGGGAGATGATTACAAGGCTAAATGTAATTGAAACGACTGAGAAAGTTGTACCGATGATAGCGGCTTCTCGTTTTGTATAAAAACCATCTTCATACTGTTTGCTTGTTAGAAGTACACCGATTGTACCATCTCCTAACCATGAAGTGGCACAGCCAATAGAAGAACGGCCAGGTAATTTGAATAATGGACGCATAACTTTTGTCAGTAACGCCCCGAATAATTCAAGTAACCCGAAGTTAAGTAATAATGGAAGTAATAACCCGGCGAATAAAAATACAGAAAATAGAACAGGAAGCAGACTGTAAAGTAGCATTCCTCCTGTATCTGAAGACCATATCCATTCTGGTCCGAGTTCAAATAGAACCATAACGGCGAAAATAGCACCTAAAATACGTAATGTAGTCCAAGCATAATTTACTTTGAATAATGAAATAAAAAATGGACTTTTTTCGATAAATTTCACATTAGATATCTTTGAAACTATAGTTAATATAGCAGTAAGGACAATAATAATTGTCATAATATAAGGAATTGTATCCCCTAGTAAACTTTGTAATGCTTTGGATAATATAGCTATTGGTATAGTTACTTCTCCTTGGTATACAATAGGAATCATAAATAATAAAATACCAATAAGAGAAGGTACTAAAAATAGTAATATTGATGATGTGCTTTTACTTTTTGTCTTTTCCATGATGTTCCCCTCTTCTCTTTATATATATACATTTTATTGTATAATAATTTTGATGTCTATTTCTTTCATAGAATATAAATAAAGCTTAAATATTTAGAATATTAAAACGAAAAATAAAGGGGAAATACTAATAATCTTACGTTAAATAAAATATTATTATAAATTAATCACTATATCAAAATATTTTCTAATGTTATTTAATAAAAATGATTTGCAACTAATATGCAGGCTGATAGATGGATTTAAAGTCGGTATTTTAAGAAGAGGAAGTGTTTTTTGTGATTAAATGTATTGTGTCTGATATGGATGGGACTTTGCTTAATAGCGCGGAGGAAATTAGTCGAGAAAATAAGCAGGCTATTGAGTTGGCACAAAAAAATGGCGTAGAAGTAGTTATTGCTACTGGTCGCTCCTATATTGAAGCGCGACATGCCCTTGATGAAGCAGAACTACTATGTCCTGTTATTTCTTTGAATGGAGCTGTCGTGTGGAATAAAGAGGGTATTATTGTTTCATCAAATCCAATCGAAATCAACCAATTTAAAGAGGCAAGAAAAATACTTGATAAATCCAATTTGTACTATGAGATTTATACGAATAAAGGGACATACACTTCTAATATTGAAGAATCAATGGCTTCATTAGTTGATATTCTTGCTACAGCTATGCCTGAGTTAGAACCACTGTATATTACAGAAAAAGTGAGTGAACGGTTTAAATCCAATTTAGTTACAGTAATTGACGATTATGATCGGCTTTATGATGACCCACAAATTGAGTTTTACAAAATGTTTGTTTTCTCGCCTAACATTCCATTATTAGGGGCAACTGGTGGTGAATTGAAGCAAGAAACAGATTTAGTTATATCATCATCAGGTCGTGGGAACTTAGAAATTACAAGCAAAGAATCTCAAAAAGGTATTGCTTTAGCCCATTTTTTAGCAGAACGAAATATTGCTATGAGCGATACGATGGCCTTAGGAGATAGCTTCAATGATGTATCAATGTTTGAGAAAGTAGGGCGACCTGTGGCTATGGGCAATGCGCCTTCGGAAATCAAAAAGATATGCGGTGAAGTGACGTTAACAAATAATGAAAATGGAGTAGCAGAAGCGATTTTAAAAGCATTAAATGAGAAATAACTTCTAAGTCAGACACCTTTTTATTCAGTATCGAATGAGGAGGCAGTAGAATGAGGCTAATAAAGTTTAGTTTAATAGTCATTGGTATTGTTTTTTTAGTCAGTTGTTCAAATGACATTCAACGAAAGAAAGATATTTACACATTAGCTGAAGGAGAGGAATTACCTAAGCCTACGGTAGTCTTAACAACTGATTTGCAAATTCCATGGTCAATACAAAAAAGCGGAGATACTTTCTATATTAGTGAACGAGAAGGTTATATTGCTGTCATTGGGCAAGAAGGGCTAACGAGAGAAGCAGTCAAGTTGGAAAAAAACATATCAACTGAAGCCGAAGCAGGTCTTCTCGGTTTTGTGTTAAGACCAGATTTTGAAGAGACCGGGCAAGCCTATGCCTACTATACATATGATGAAAATAATCGTACCTTCAATCGAGTTGTGGTGCTACAACGAGAACAAAAAGAGTGGACTGAAACAAAAATACTTTTGGATGGAATAGAAAGCGGACCTGTTCACCACGGTGGACGTATAAAAATTGGAAATGACGGTTTACTTTACATTACAATTGGTGATGCTTCAGTTCCAGAAAAAGCTCAAAATATTGAATCATTAAACGGGAAAATTCTTAGAATGAATCTTGATGGAAGTATTCCAGATGACAACCCATTTCCAAACTCTTACGTATATAGTTATGGTCATCGTAATCCGCAAGGGCTGACATGGGATAGCGATGGTCAACTGTACAGTAGTGAACATGGACCTAGTGCACATGATGAACTAAATGACATTACAGCTAGTTATAATTACGGATGGCCGACGATAGTAGGTGATCAATTAGGTGAGGGTATGGAAAATCCTCTTATTCATTCAAATAATGAAACTTGGGCTCCATCAGGCATGGCTTATTATAATGGTTCTATTTATTTTGCTACATTAAGAGGTGAAGCTGTTAAAAGGTATTATCTTGATTCAGGGAAACTAGAAGATGTAATAACAAATGTAGGTAGAGTAAGAGATGTATTTATTGAAAATGATCAATTGTACTTTGTGTCCAATAATTTAGATGGTAGAGGTACTCCAACCAAAGGTGATGACCAACTTTATCAAATAAATTTAGAATGATTAATGCACAGTTAAGAAAAGGTAAAAGATAGATTAAGTCAATTAACAATCCAAAATAAAAAGCCACCAATATTGGTGGCTAAAAAGGGGGATACTATGGAAATTACATCATAATTTTAGTATCTCCTGTTTTTATATTTTTATTCGCGCTTTTGAAATTATTTTTCCCACTTATATGTCCAAAATTTTTCCGTTCCTAGATGTTCAAGTATTTCTTTGTCTCCTTGTTTAAGCTTTTCCTCCCAAGGACCTGTAATCAGTTGAGTTTGGGAGGCGTGTGCTTTAAGGGTGTCTAACTTAATAGAAATATAGTTTTTAACATCATGGATGATATCCGGTTCTCCTAGATCCTCTATGCAATTTTGCGAGAAAGCAACTGCATAGAGGGTCGGTCTTTTTTCTTTTTCTATTTTTTCAAGTGCTCTCACAACAGCTCTTCCAGTTGCATCATGGTCTGGGTGAACACTATAACCAGGATAGAAGGAGATAACAAGAGAAGGTTTCAGTTCGTCAATTACAGAGCTAATACTTGAAACTAATTGGTTATCATCCTCAAATTCAATTGTTTTATCTCGTAAACCCATCATACGCAAATCTTTGATGCCCATTATAGAAGCTGCCTTTTTAAGTTCTTGTCTTCTTATGTTCGGAAGCGATTCACGCGTGGCGAATGGAGGATTTCCTAAATTCCTTCCCATTTCTCCTAGTGTTAAGCACATATAAGTAACAGGTATGCCTGCCTTCGTATAAGAAGCAATTGTCCCAGAGACGCCAAATGCTTCATCATCAGGGTGTGGGAATATGACAAGTACTTGCTTTTCTTGTTTCATACAATTATTCTCCCTTCCTTTATTATTCAAATGGAGTGGCACTTATTTGCAAAGAAACAGCTAATTTTCCACTCTCATCAAGTCCGGCTAATAGTAGTCTACTTTTTTCATCGATTTGGTAATGCGTCACTCCTTCTGCATACACCCAACCGATTGGAAGCTTAAGTCCAACTCGAAACGGTCCTTCGCCCAAGATTTTTCCATGATCGTATTGAACAAGTGCGTTACGAATATAGGCACCTGCAGAATAAGTACCGCCGTTTAAGTGTGATGCGTATGCTCCATTTGTCGTTTCTAAGTGTAAATACACATGCTGTGATTGAAAGGAATCAATAGCCTCTTGCACCACCGATAATTCGATTGGCTTCATCATATAACCTCCCTAATTTATAGGCTCTGTTAAATGCTATTGTTGATTTCCACTGCGGGGGGACGCTTTCCGTGGGGCATGCGCCAATCCTTTAAGGAAGCAAAGGTCCTGCGGTGTATCGGCCTGCACGCTTATTCCACAGGAGTCGCCGCCCGAAATGAAGGTCAACAAACAAAAATTACGAAAATCAACAACAAACGATAACAGAGCTAATTTATAAAAAGTATTTATTGTTATATCTTACTAAAAAGATAGCTGTAATGCGAAAAAAAGATAGTACATATTTACGTATAAGAAAAAAGATGCTGTACCGCATGCTCTGACGGGAGAGAATTACACGTGTAGAAAAAAGACTAATGCAAAGATTAACATTAGTCTCCTCGATTATTAATTGTTTTTATTGGCACCATATAATTTGTAAGCACCGTGCATGGTTGGGCCAACATATTCATTTAGCTTCCAAGAATGACGAATAGCTTCAGTAATGAAATCCTTTGCTACTGAGATAGCTTCTTTAACATCCTTTCCTAATGCCAATTCAGCTGTGATAGCTGCAGCAAAAGTACAGCCAGCGCCATGCGTATAGGATGTTTCAATTAGATCATTCTCAATAATTGTATGTTCTTGACCATCAAAAAGTAGATCAATTGCTTTTTCAGTTCCTTGAAGCTTGCTACCACCTTTAATAATGACATATTGAACACCTAAATCATGAATTTTCTCGGCAGCTTTTTTCATTTGATCAATTGTTGTGATTGTTTGCATTCCCGCAAGTTGAGATGCTTCAAATAAGTTTGGTGTAGTCACTGTAGCCAAAGGAAGTAAAGCATTTCTGTAGGCAATCGTATTCTCAGGGAACAATACCTCATCCTCACCTTTACATACCATAACAGGATCGACTACAACATTTTTTAATCCATATTCTTTAATTTTTCGTGCTGCCAATTCTATAATTTCAACAGAGCCAAGCATACCTGTTTTCAGTGCATCTACTCCAACAGATAGGATCGTTTCTAGTTGGGCTTCAACAACTACTACGTCTTGTGGGAAAACTTGGTGATGCCAACTATTCTTTGGATCCATTGCTACAATAGTAGTTAACGCTGTCATACCATAAACGCCTAATTCTTGGAATGTTTTCAAATCTGCTTGTATACCTGCTCCACCGCTTGAGTCTGAACCAGCGATAGTTAATGCTTTTTTCATAGTCATTATGATCCTCCTATTTATGCAGGCACAGATATGTACCTTGAGTGTTTTATATAAGCTTTAGTCTACTAATAAGATATAATAATTTTCAAAGGAATGAAAGAAAGAGATAGTATGACAAAATAAAATAGGTAGACGAATGTATAAAAATATATGATTAAATTTAGTTAAAAGGAGATATTTTTATGGTTTTTCTAAATGATATTCATCCATCATGGGATGAGTTTTTAACGGATAGTGTAATAGAGGAATTGCAAAAGATTCATAATAAAATTGGAACAGATTATAATCCAACTAACCCTAAAGATGTTTTGCGCTTTTTACAGACAGATTTAAATCAAGTAAAAGTAATTTGGCTTGGTCAAGATGTATATCCAATGAAAGGGGTTGCCACGGGAAGAGCCTTCGAAGTTGGCGGATTAAATAGCTGGCAAGAACCATTTCGCCAAGTTTCTTTAAAAAACATAATACGTTTACTTCACAAGAACTATAATCATATTGAAAACTATCAAGATATATTAAGTTTTAAGCAAATTAAAGAAGAAATGTTGAACGGGCGTTTTGAAATTGAAGAGCCTAATCGATGGTTTCAAGAACTTGAGAAACAGGGTGTGCTTTTTTTGAATACTTCTTTTACTTGTGTTCCTGGGAAGCCAAATAGTCATAAGTCAATATGGGAAACATTTTCTCAACAAGTACTGACTTATATTTCGCAACGGATGCCTAATACTATCTGGTTTCTCTGGGGAAAAGAAGCAATAAGTAATAAAGCATATATACGTGATGGGATTTTCTATGAGTCTAGACATCCAATGATGTGTAGCTCTAAATATGGCAATGATTTTTTGAAGTTTGAAGGCTTTAAAAATACGATGGACAGTATTAATTGGTTAGTTAAATAATATTTTAGAATAATGTTTCATGTGAAACATTATCCCAAACAAAGAGGATTGGAGATAGTATGAACACTGGTAAAGTGAATTGTATTAAATGCAAGCATTACTTTGTAACATGGGATGTTCAATTGCCTAAAGGTTGCAAAGCCTTTGGTTTTAAATCATTAATGACACCTGCAATAATTGTATTAAGATCTTCTGGTCAAGCTTGTATGAAATTTGAGGAAAAAAAGAAAAGTAGTTGGTCAAATTAGTTTTGAAATTTATGATAAAATAAGGTCGTTATTGTACTCTGGTTGGAGGTGTAAATATGGAGATATCTTCGAATAAGGTACTAGGAAAAATAGAGGAACTAGTGGGACAAGCCAAAGCTGCTATAACAATAGATGAAAAAGTAAGATATATAACAGCAATTAAAGCTTTGTGTGAGCTAATGGTTGATGAACAACCTATAATGGATCTTCAGCGAGCTGAACAGGTATTACCATCTAATTCAAAAGAAAAGGAACCTGTTAGCTCAAAACCAATGGTTGTTGATCAGGCAAATGGTTCCTCTTTATTTGACTTCTAAGAAAAAAAGAAATGAGGGAGACAGGATGAAAAAGTTTATAACAATGGGGGCAATTTGTGGTTTATTAGCTGTTGCTTTGGGAGCATTTGGAGCACACATTCTAGAAGGGAACATACCTGATAAGTATTTAGAAACATGGGGTAAAGCTGTTGATTATCAAATGTTTCATTCAGCAGGTTTATTAGTAATAGGTCTTCTTGCAGAAAAGTTAGGAATGAAGCCACTACTAAACTGGTCAGGTAATTTAATGTTGATTGGAATTATTTTGTTTTCAGGGAGTCTTTACATTTTGAGTCTTACAGGAATAGGTATTTTAGGCGCTATCACACCGCTTGGCGGCGTTTCCTTCATTGTAGCTTGGGCTTTGATGGTTGCAGGAGTGCGTAATTACGAATAGCTTTCACTAATAAGAGAAGGTGCTTTCAATGCTTTCAAACATGATGGGGCATCTAACCTTTTGTAAAGTGATTAACAAATAATTCTCAAGTGATAAAGTTTTGGGGCCAAATATACAATTTTAACTTTATATTAGAATTAGGGGAAAGATGGAATTTTACTTTATTCATTGTAGATGAAGGAGCATTTTTGTAAAATATAATAGTTGTTTGTCTAACCGAAAGACTAATAGCTTCTCTTTTTTCATGTAAAGTCATAATTAATGAGGGGGTATGATTAATACTAAAAAAACGAACGGATCCTAATAATAAGTTTTTCTTAAGTTGTATAAATAACATGTAGCCTTGTGAATTTACTTAATGAATCTAGACAGATAATGGAGGCTTGAATGAAAAAAACATTTACAAAACTTTTTTTCTTGTTGATTTTTACGTTAGTGCTACCTGTTCATACTTCAGCAGATAGTATTGAAGAAAGCACAACAAGTTTATTAGGACATCTAAACGGTGAAACGGTAAAAATCTATCAGACTATCGGAAATGAATCAACGGCTTTTGAAGCTGGAACAACATATACGGGAAAGGTTTATTATATAAAGAAACAAGCAGTATCTAAATCTAACAACCAAAGATATTACTTGATCAGTAGAAGTCCAAGTAGTACAAACGGTGTAGTAGGTTGGGTGAAAGCAACAGATTTGGATACGAGATCTCATGTAGGAGTAGATAAAAAAAGTAAACTGTTCTATATAAAAGGGACAGGAAGTGCATACAACAAGGCCTGGGGTGGCAAAAAAGACTTAGTGTACGAAGACTTATCTAGTTATGCTATGCAAGAATTCCAAGTGCATTTGACTGAGAAAGTCGGAAATAATACGTGGTATCGAGGAAATTTAAATGGTAAAACGG
>Ga0233379_1000127_pt1 | contig 10690 bp, 11 predicted proteins | sample ElkDunMinimDraft_8_FD_180679 | JGI IMG/M metagenome (GOLD analysis project Ga0233379, IMG submission 180679) | Fecal eukaryotic communites from dung pellets of Tule Elk in California, USA - Elk Dung F1 | ecosystem: Host-associated > Mammals > Digestive system > Large intestine > Fecal | place...
CTTTTGCCTTTGCTAGAGCCAATGCCTTTGTTTTCTCTTCTTCTGTTTCACTTGCTAATGAATCTGATGCTTCTTCCGTCCTTTTTTGTTTCGCTAATGCCGCTGCCTTCGCTTTTGCTGCTGCTTCTTTTTTTAATAAATCTATATCTTTATCGCTCACGTTACATCACCCGCTTTCCGGTTTTTGCTTCGTAGCGAATTTTCTCTTTTAATTTATTTATTCCATAGATAAGAGCTGCTGGGTTGGGTGGACATCCAGGAATATACACATCAACTGGAACCACTTGATCCACTCCTTTAACTACTGAATAGGATTTTACGTATGGACCACCTGCAGTTGCACATGAGCCCATCGCTATAACCCATTTAGGTTCCGGCATTTGATCATACAATCTTCTTACGATAGGTGCCATTTTTTTCGTAACAGTTCCGGAAACAATCATCACATCTGATTGTCTTGGAGAATTACGAAAAAAGGAACCAAAACGGTCTAAATCATAATGAGATGCTCCAACGCCCATCATTTCAATTGCACAACAAGCTAGACCAAATGTCATTGGGTATAAAGAATTACTTCTTGCCCAACCTTTCACCTGCTCTAGAGTGGTTATAAAGATATTCCTTTGCAATTCCTGCATTTCTTGATCTGTAATACTGGCTATATTTAGGTCCATTGTAACACCTTCTTTTTCCAAGCATAGATGAGACCAATCAGAAGCATTAATACAAAAATTAACATTTCTATTAGAGCAAATATTCCGAGTTTTTCGTAGGCAACTGCCCATGGATAAAGAAAAATAGTTTCCACATCAAAGATGACAAATAGTAGAGCAAACATATAATACCTTACATTGAACTGTACCCTAGAATCATGAAATGGTTCCATTCCACTTTCATAAGTTGTGTATTTCGCTTCAATAGGTTTGTAGGGTCTTAACAACTTTCCTAAAAAAAGTGCTACAATCGGTAACAATATCCCTAGACATAGGAACGCAACAACAATCAGATAATTATTCTGATACCAGTTTAGTAAATCCATGTCCCTCCCCCTTGCCTTTTCTATATGTGAAAGGAAAAAGAGTTACCACTCTTATCCTTAATCACCAAAATATAACAATTTTCAGACATTTACATTATATCACTCTTTACTTTAAAGTGTCGACACGTTCAGTGATTAGTCACAATACTGTTAATTCTTTTATCTCCCTTATATTAATTATATTGACTGTTCAACATAAAATTCGTAAACAAACCTATTTAAGGCTATTTTCTTATATGTATTAATAATTTAAATACTTATAATTTCCGCTCTAAGATTCTCGCTTTTGGTGGGGCAAACAATGATCTTCTAGGGTATTAGAGATAAAGAGCCTTCAGCCCTTTTAGTATAATAAAAAAAGCTGTCTATCACTTTGATAGACAGCTTTTTGGCTTATTTTAGGCTTTCGTATATTGATATGCGATTGATGGCACGTTTTAAAGCTAGCTCAGCTCGACTGTGATCAACATATGCTTGTTTATCTTCCAAACGATGCTCTGCACGAGTTTTCGCAGAAATTGCACGAGCAATATCAATTGTCTCGGCTAATTCTGCAGCTTGAGCCAAAATGGTGATTTTATCAGGACGAACTTCTAAGAATCCGCCGCTTACTGCGACATATTCCGTTTTTCCTCCATTTTTAATACGAACAGCACCAATTTGTAGTGGAGCTACCATTGGTATATGGTTTGGTAAAATACCTAGCTCACCACTTGTTGCTTTCGTACTAACCATTTCTGCTTCACCGTTAAATACTGGGCCATCGGGAGTAACAACATTGACTTCAACCGTCTTCATTTTATACCCTCCTAGGTCCCTGACTTACGCCATTGCTTTTGCTTTTTCAACAACTTCTTCAATGCGACCTACTAGACGGAATGCATCTTCTGGAAGGTCATCATATTTACCTTCTAAGATCTCTTTGAAGCCTCTAACTGTTTCTTTAACAGGTACATAAGAACCTGGTTGACCAGTAAATTGTTCAGCAACGTGGAAGTTTTGAGATAAGAAGTTTTGTACACGACGAGCACGTGCTACAAGTAGCTTGTCATCTTCACTTAACTCATCCATACCTAGAATTGCAATGATATCTTGTAATTCTTTGTAACGTTGTAGTGTTTGTTGAACATTACGAGCAATTGAATAGTGCTCTTCTCCAACGATTTCTGGAGTTAGGGCGCGAGATGTAGATGCCAATGGATCTACTGCTGGGTAAATACCCATCTCAGAAAGTTTACGTTCTAAGTTTGTTGTTGCATCTAAGTGAGCGAATGTTGTTGCAGGAGCCGGATCCGTGTAGTCATCGGCAGGAACGTAAATCGCTTGGATAGATGTAACTGAACCTACACTTGTAGAAGTGATACGTTCTTGAAGTTGACCCATTTCAGTTGCCAATGTTGGTTGGTAACCAACTGCAGATGGCATACGACCAAGTAGGGCAGAAACTTCAGAACCTGCTTGAGTGAAGCGGAAGATGTTATCAATAAAGAATAACACGTCCTGACCTTGCTCATCACGGAAATATTCAGCCATTGTAAGACCAGTAAGAGCAACACGCATACGAGCACCAGGTGGCTCATTCATTTGACCGAATACCATTGCAGTTTTCTTAATAACGCCTGATTCACTCATTTCATGGAATAAGTCATTACCTTCACGAGTACGCTCACCTACACCAGCGAATACAGAAATACCGCCGTGCTCTTGAGCGATGTTATTAATAAGCTCTTGGATTAAAACTGTTTTACCTACTCCAGCTCCACCGAAAAGACCGATTTTACCACCTTTAATATATGGCGCTAGTAAGTCTACAACCTTAATACCAGTTTCTAAAATTTCAACTTGAGTTGAAAGTTGTTCGAATGTAGGTGCTTGTCTATGGATTGGATCTCTTCTTACATCTGCAGGAATTGGTTCATCCAAATCAATATTCTCACCTAATACGTTGAATACACGACCTAAAGTTGCATCTCCTACAGGAACTGAAATTGGTGCTCCGCTGTCAACAACCTCTGCACCACGAGTGATACCGTCTGTTGACGACATCGCAACAGTACGAACAGTATCATCACCTAAATGAAGGGCAACTTCTAATGTTAACGTTTCTCCAGTTGCTGCATTTTTAACTGTTAATGCATTGTTAAGTCTTGGAAGGCTTCCGCTTTCGAACTTAACGTCAATAACTGGACCCGTAACTTGAGTAATATGTCCTTTATTCATCGTTTTCCCTCCTATCATTACTTATCAAATACGTTCTATTAATTTGAGACTTGGAGAGCATACACTCTCCTAAAGTCAATATTATTCTAATGCAGCTGCACCACCGACAATTTCAGTGATTTCTTGTGTAATTGCAGCTTGACGTGCTCGGTTATAGACAATGGATAGACTGCTGATAAGCTCTCCAGCATTATCAGTCGCACTCTTCATCGCGCTCATACGAGCAGCATGTTCACTTGCTTTTCCATCTAATAGCGCGCCATAAATTAAGCTCTCCGCATATTGAGGAAGCAACACTTCCAAAATTTCTTCTGCTGAAGGGTCAAATTCATAAGAAGTCACTTTTGAAGAAGTTGAGATATCCGATAAAGGAAGCAATTTCTTCACTGTTACTTCTTGTGAAATTTTACTCACGAAGTGGTTATAGTACATATACAATTCATCAAATGTTCCATCTTCGAACATTGCAACTGTTTGTTTTGTTAATCCACTAATATCATCGAAATTCGGTTGGTCTGAAACTCCTAATATTTCTAGCACAATATTCATATTGCGAGCTTTAAAGAAGTCACGACCCATACGTCCTATTACGATAATACCGTATTCATCTTCAGATTTGTGGTTTTGCTTAATTGTTTGAAAAACTTGACGTAGAACGCTACTATTGTACGCACCTGCTAAACCACGGTCAGCTGTGATAACAATATAACCTGTCTTTTTCACTGGGCGTGACTCTAGCATAGGATGCGAGGCATCAGTGTTACCCATAGCGATACTAGCAACTACTTCTTGGATTTTCTCCATGTACGGAACAAATGCTTTCGCATTCGCTTCTGCACGAGTTAGCTTAGAAGCAGATACCATTTGCATTGCTTTAGTGATTTGACTCGTTTTTTTAGTAGATGTTATACGAGACTTAATATCGCGTAAAGATGCCATTCATTCTCACCACCCTTTTCAATTTGTTAGAAAAATTAAGCCGATACTGCGAATGTTTTCTTGAACTCAGTAATTGCAGCAACAATAGCATCTTCTTTTGGTAGATCGCCTGTTGTGCGGATTGTTTCTAACAATTCAGCGTGGTTTTGATCTAACCAGCTTAAATATTCTCCTTCAAAACGACGAATATCTTCTACTGGAATATCATCTAAATGACCGCGAGTTAATGCGAAAAGAATCATTACTTGTTTTTCAACTTTTAGTGGTTTGTGTAAGTCTTGTTTTAATACTTCAACTGTACGTGCACCACGATTTAGTTTTGCTTGAGTTGCTTTATCAAGGTCAGAACCGAATTGAGCAAATGCTTCTAGCTCACGGAAAGAAGCTAAGTCAAGACGCAATGTACCTGCAACCTTTTTCATCGCTTTAATTTGAGCTGATCCACCTACACGGGATACTGATAGACCTGCGTTAATCGCTGGACGTACACCTGAGAAGAATAGATCAGATTGTAAGAAAATTTGTCCATCCGTAATAGAAATTACGTTTGTTGGAATGTAAGCTGAGATATCCCCTGCTTGCGTTTCTACGAAAGGTAATGCAGTAATTGAACCCGCACCTAATGTATCGTTTAATTTCGCCGCACGTTCTAATAAACGTGAGTGTAAGTAGAATACATCCCCTGGGAATGCTTCACGACCTGGAGGACGACGTAATAGTAGCGACAGCTCACGATATGCTGCTGCTTGTTTAGATAAATCATCATAAACAACCAATACGTGCTTTCCATTAAACATGAATTCTTCACCCATTGTTACACCAGCATAAGGAGCTAAGTATAATAATGGAGCAGGTTGTGATGCAGATGCCGTTACAACAATTGTGTAATCTAATGCACCATGTTTACGAAGAGTTTCAACTGTTGAACGAACTGTTGATTCTTTTTGACCAATCGCTACATAAATACATACCATGTTTTGGTCAGCTTGGTTAAGGATTGTATCGATTGCTACTGATGTTTTACCAGTTTGACGGTCACCGATAATTAACTCACGTTGACCACGACCGATTGGTACAAGAGCATCGATTGCTTTAATACCAGTTTGTAGTGGTTCGTGAACTGATTTACGATCCATAACTCCTGTTGCTGGACTTTCGATTGGACGAGTTTTTGTAGTATTGATTGGTCCTAAACCATCTACTGGTTGACCTAATGGGTTAACTACACGACCAATAAGCTCCTCACCTACAGGTACTTCCATGATACGTCCTGTACGTTTAACTTCGCTACCTTCACGAATTTCTGAGAAAGGTCCTAGGATTACGATACCAACATTGTTTGATTCTAAGTTTTGCGCCATACCCATGACACCATTAGAGAACTCTACAAGCTCTCCTGACATTACATTATCAAGACCATGAACACGTGCGATACCGTCACCTACTGAGATAACTGTACCTACGTCGCTTACTTCGATCTCTGACTGATAGCTTTCAATTTGCTTTTTTATCAGCGCACTGATTTCTTCAGCTTTAATGCTCATGAAATTCACCCCTATCTACGATTGTTGAGTTAATAGTTGTCGCTCAAGACGGCTAAGTTTTCCGCTAATTGTACCATCGAAAATACGGTTTCCGATGCGTAGCTTTATTCCGCCAATAATGTCACGATCAACGATATTTTCAATTCTTAAAGATTTCTTTCCAACTTTTGCAGCAAACACAGATGAAATTGCATCATGTTCTGCTTCTGTTAGTGGACGAGTAGTATATACTTTTGCTTCTGCAATTGCATTTTCTTCGTTTGTCAGCTCAACGAACTCTAGTGCCATATCAGCAATTTCTTGAATGCGTTGACGTTCGATCATTAACAAAAGCGTATTTTTAAGTTCAACAGAAACACTTTGAAACGTTTCCATAATCATTTGTTGTTTTTTTTCAAATGAAACTTTTGGATGCTTCAAGAAAGAAATGAATTCTTGATTTGTTGAAAATACAGTATTAATAACACGTGCTTCTTCTGACATTTGTTCAAGAATATTTTTTTCTTTAGCAATTTCAAAAAGGGCTGCAGCATAGCGTTTAGCTACTATTAAGTTGCTCATTGCTTATCTCCTGCCTCTTTAAGATACTCGTTAATTAATTTTTCTTGATCTGCATCTGTAAGCTCTTTTTCAATTACTTTAGAAGCAATCATTACAGATAGAGTAGCCACTTGCTCACGAAGAGCTGCCACAGCTTTATCTTTTTCTGTTTCGATTTCACGTTTTGCACTTTCTTTAATACGCTCAGCCTCAGTACGAGCCGCAACGATAATTTCTTCACGTTGTGCATCGCCTTGCTTTTTAGCGCTCTCAATCAATGCTTGCGCTTCAATACGAGATTGCTTCAGCATTTCACGTTGTTCTTCAACGTATTGAATTGCTTCAGCGCGAGTTTTTTCAGCCTCATCAATTTGGTTAGCTACATGTGTCTCACGTTCTTTCATCATGTTTACTAATGGACCCCATGCAACCTTTTTAAGGAATATTAACAATAAAAGGAAACACACTAATTGGAAAACTATATCCCCACCGTTAAAGCCACTTACACTTGCACCAATAATAAAGTTGTCTGTTAACACGCTCAGTTCACTCCTTTCAAAGAGTCATTTCACTATCTAAATTGATTTTTACGTTTATCAAATGAAAAAGCAGTAACTTTCTAATTCTCTCTAAAGTTGCTTTGCTTATTTAGCTTTATAAAGGAAAATAAAACATAAAAGGAAAGGCGAAGGTCTATGGTAATGATCTTCGCCATGTAAAACCTTTTAGTACAATTACATAACCATGAAAGCGATAACTACAGCGATGATTGGTAATACCTCAACCAAACCAACCCCGATGAACATTGTAGTTTGAAGACGCCCTTGTAATTCTGGTTGACGAGCAATACCCTCAACTGTACGTGAAATGATTAAACCGTTACCGATACCAGCACCTAGTGCTGCTAGACCTACTGCGATTGCAGCTGCTAAACTTGACATATTATAAATCCTCCTAAATGTTTTTATTTGATAATTTTTATTCTCAAAAAATATTTATTATTAATGGTCTTTGGCTACTTTATGAGCCATATACACCATTGTTAACATAGTAAAGATAAATGCTTGGATAGCACCGATAAAGATTGAGAAGCCTTGCCAAGCCATCATTGTAGGGACTGCGGCAATAAAACCACCCCAATTAAGTGAAGCTAATCCTGTTACAATTAATGTTAATAAAACTTCACCAGCATAGATATTACCGTAAAGTCGTAGACCTAATGTTAGCGTATTCGCAAATTCCTCAATAATTTTAATTGGGAACAAGAACCAAACTGGTCGGAAATAATCTTTTCCGTATTCAGAAAGTCCTTTCATACGAATTCCGTAATAGTGGGTTAGCCCCACTACCATTACAGCTAGTGTCAAAGTAATCATTGGATCTGCCGTTGGTGATTTCCACCATAATTCATGATTTTCACCTACAACAACACTAAATGGAAGACCTAGCATATTGGAAACGAACACATACATAATTAATGTCATTCCTAGCATTAGGAATCGTGCACCTGTTTTCCAATCCATTGCGCTGCTAATAAGATTTTTAACAAAATCGAGCACCCATTCAATGAAGTTCTGCAAGCCAGTAGGCTTCATTTGCAGATTTCGAGTACAAATATAGGCAATTGCACCTGTGATAATAGTAGCCACTGAAATCATTAGAATATTCGCTAAGTTAAAGTATAAACCAGTATTGAATAATTCTACTAAAGGAGCACCGTGATTCAAGAGTATTCACCTCTCTTCCTCGTTATTGACGTTTGTCGTTGGATTTGTTGATAAAATAATCTATAACTATGACAACATTTGCTGTCACTAATCCCAAAACAGTACTGATTATGCTGAAGTGTTGTGGATATTTTATAGCGATAATTGCTGCTAGGATTGCTGCTGCATACCTAGAAGCACTCCCAATTGAACGTGCTGGTCTTCCTCCTGCCGCTGAAGCCCCCACTTGTTCAGTCTTTTTGACAAGAATCCAAAGGTTAAAAAGGCTCACGACAGTTCCTAAAATAAGACCTGCAAAAAACGTTTGATATTCTGTAATACCCCAACCCAAAACAAATATCGCTAAAATATAAAGTATGTATTTTAGCTGTCTTTTAAACATGAACTGCATTTCTGGCATATTTTCCCTGAGTCTCCCTAGGTTTTTCTTCAGTCATGTGTATTTCTTAATGCATATCTTAAAAGAAGCTGTATTAATGAAAAGAGCGACAGTCAGCCTCTATCAAAAACGCTGATTCATGGCAAACTTACTAAATAGAGCACAATATATAATTATAAACTCTTTTTGAGAAAAACATTTTTAAATTTTGTAAACCTTTTCGCTTTTCTTCAAGAAAAAGTCACATTTTTTAAAACTTGTCTTAAAAAGTAAGTTTAATAGTATTTAGAATATTTTTTCAGAAAAAACTATCAATACACACACTACGTAATAATACAATAGGCATTTATTGTTGTCAACGAATGTGAATGGAAACCACAATAATAAAACCCATGTTATACATATTTTTACAATTCAGAGCAAAATAGGATTAAACTAGATACAAATTATTTGTAATTGTATTCATACAACCCTCACAATAAGTATCAAATTAAATTAATAGATATATTATTAAATCCCACATTCACTTCACAAAATCCTTACAGTTTTTTCACCTTCCAACACTATTTAGAAACAACAATTACATATATACTAGTCATTGTATTTTAATGGTGTATTGCATCTCTTCTTTATTATCACCTTTCTTCATATATATAACGACTCTATATAGTCCTGGTTCTGGAAGATCTGTTTTTTCTATATCTTTTTGTATCAAACCAACAGGAGATGGCGATGCATAATCTAAATATCCAACAAAACGAAAAGTATCATACTCATATAATGCGATAGCCATCTCATCACTTTCACAAGGAATATACATTTCATACCGGTATGTATCCTCTAAATCACCTTCTCCAAAATGAAAACCCATTATAGGAGGGTAATATGACTTCTCTTTCATATATAGAAAGGGAATGTGTAGGAGTTTTGAATCTTCTTTTATGCCTAGATAACCATCGTATAAACCCTTTTTAAGTTTTTTCGTATTGACAGATAAACTGATTACTACCTTTTTCTTCTCTTTTGGCTTTAATGAAAAAGATAACGGTAGATCCCAAGTAAGTCCTTTTTCATCTTTAGGGATATCAAAAGAGTAGTGCCTTTGTTGATTACTACTATTTTCAATGATTAGTTCTTTATCATGCCTACTTTCTCCTTGGTCTCGATTGAACATTCCAAACGTTATAGAACTAGGATAAAAAAAAGTATCCGCATGAACGGCTTTGTGAACCTGTATTCTACCCGCACCCTGTTCATACGTTTTATAATATTGATTGGTTTCATCATTTTTTAATTTTTTAGCAGTAGACATTAATGCTGATTTAATTTGTTCAGGCTTCCATTCTGGATGCGCTTGCTTAAGCAGAGCCGCTGCGCCCGTTACATGAGGAGCAGCCATACTCGTCCCATGCAAAGCTAGGTATCCACCAGGAATAGTACTTTCAATCATCACGCCAGGAGCGACGACATCCGGCTTAATCTCCCAATTGACTGTAACAGGACCCCTTGAACTGAAATTTGCTAAAGTATCTTTTTTCTGGACATAAACTGTCTTTGCAGTTGCTATCCTTTCCTTTTTTATAACACTTTTTATTAACTGCCCATCACCATTTGAAACAGTTACAACCGGGATATCAAATTTAATTTTAGAGCCTACTACAAAAGGCTGATTACTCGTATTATAAACAATTACCCCTATCGCTCCTTTATTTATAGCATTCTGAATCTTGTCGGTTATAGATATCCCCCCTCTTTCAATGAGAGTAATTTTCCCTTTTGCTCCTTTTAGCTCATCTACCTTACCTTTTCCTCCATCAAAAAGAGTTTCGAAGGATTGAAATTTCCATTCACCAGTTTTGATAACTGGATGAAGTGCAATATTTTTAACATCAGACCCTAACCCTATTCTAAGAAACGGAACATTCATAGGAGGTGTCGATGCTCCGACAGATATAGCTTTTAAAGATGTTCCCGGTGAACCAACTGTCCAAGCCTCTGGCCCAGAATTTCCTGAGGACACAACAGCTGTAATCCCTTTTTCAACAGCTTTATTCAAAGCCTTAGAAATCGGAAGATCTGGACCATTTATACTGTTTCCTAAAGAGAGATTTAGAATGTCCACCTTGTCTTGAATCGCTTGTTCAATTGCCTCTAAAACTAATTCAGTATCACCGACACCTCCTGGACCGAGTGCACGATAGGCATATATTTCAGCTTCAGGTGCAATGCCCTTTACCTTTCCATTTGCAGCAATGATTCCTGCTACATGTGTGCCATGAAAGGTAGCAATATCACGTGAACC
>Ga0233379_1000128_pt1 | contig 10649 bp, 18 predicted proteins | sample ElkDunMinimDraft_8_FD_180679 | JGI IMG/M metagenome (GOLD analysis project Ga0233379, IMG submission 180679) | Fecal eukaryotic communites from dung pellets of Tule Elk in California, USA - Elk Dung F1 | ecosystem: Host-associated > Mammals > Digestive system > Large intestine > Fecal | place...
GACTATACGACCTCATCTCGTTATCGCCGGGGGTTGCAGACGCAGATATGGCATCAGTCGGATTGACCACAGAGGTTATCAGCGGGATCCTCGAAGCGCGTTACAATAAGGTCATCGGAGCAGGTGACTACCGCGAGGTGTGGAACTATGACGGTTACGATGGTGGGACTGCGATAAATATCTTTTTCCGTCAGGGTGACGGATTCGACATACACAACGCCTATTCCCTTCAAAGGGATGTGGCGACCGGATATTGGGCAATATATTACACAGAGATATAGCGATGGCAGATTTAGGCAAGAATTCAGTGCGAGGGACGATGTTCAAGCTGAACATCAACATGACCCCGATAGATGGTCATACAATGGCAGAAGTTGAGTGGGATGTGGAGGTCTTCACGGAGCTTGGCCATAAGTCGCAGACGGTGAAGAAGGCTGACGCATTCAAGATCGATGATGATAACTACATCATCCCTGTTGACTCCTCGATATGTGGAGCAGGAAGGTATTATGTCACCCTCACGGCGAAGATTCCGGATACCGCATTTGACAGCGGTTTCCGAACAGAGCGGAGGACAATGTTCACAGGAGTAACCATTGATGCGAGATGACGATGTCGGAGAGCTGTCTGGACATACGCATCGGGCGTGTAGGTGATGCCCTGTCCTTCGATCCGTCACGGGTAGGGAGGATGCTGACCTTCGGGGCGGAAAGGCGGGGCCCGGTTCTTGCCTTCTCCGCTCATCGTGAGGGCGTGAAACTTGATGCGGTGGTGTCGCGAGATGGCAGGCCTCTGGAGTTCCGTTGCGGTCTTGTATGCACGGTCGGAGCGGCGGCATATCTCAACGTGGAGCCGGAAACGCTGTGGCTGATACCTGACAACAACTTCTCGACCGAAGTGGTCGTATATGCTAATGTAAGGTGGAGAATCGAATAAAAAAATTATACTATTATGGCAAAGGCAGATTGGGTAAAGGTAAGTCCGGCATCGGGTAGCGGTGATGCCGTGGTAAATGTATCGTCGCAGGCGGAGCATAGCGGTCGTGTGGCGAGAGCGACGGTCTTGACTTGGAAAGCGGCTAACGTGGCCGATGTTGTCAGGACTGTCAATCAGGCGGGAAAGCCGGAGTATGTGGACATCGCTGACGCTGCGTCATCCGACAAGGCGGGCAAGGTGGTTACTATCTCGGGAGTGTCGAACTCGGCAAAGCTGACGTTCAGCCTCGGAGTCGGTGACCTGCAGATATCACTTCCGCAGACTTACATCGCGAACTCGGTGTCGACGGGCAACGGATCAGCTATATCGGGCGATCCCGGAGCACTGGCAGAGTATCCGTTCAGCATCTCGATAACAGTCCCGGCGAATGAAGGCCTTGAAGCACTGACGCGTCAGATCATCGTGACTGACGAAGCGGGCAATCAGGATGTATGTCTTCTCACTCTTGCAGCCGGTGATGCTTATATCACTGTTGCGGAGGGCGTGATCGAGCTTGATTATCTCGGAACTGCAGTGGCCGTTGCTGTCGAGTCTAATACAACTTGGACGATAGAATAGCATGGCGGAGCTGGTCAAGTCATGGAATGACGGAGGGTCGCTCACGGTTTCCTACGACGGAGACTGTGACGGCTCGGCTGTCTTCTCATCCGACAAGGCGGAAGGTCTCGACAGGGAGACCGTCGTGACCTTTGTCGACAGTTCTCGTTCTATTATAGTTGAAAGGATGGTGAAGCAGGAGGGTATGAGAGAGGTGTTCAATGGATCTGACGGTGCATTCATCCTTTCCGATGGTGGTACATTCAATGTGATGAAGAATGAGCTATAACAGCAAGTATTCCGGGGCTCAGGTCGAGGCACTTCTGGATTCTATCGGGGGATCGACCCCTGTCATCGACCACGGGACCGATGATGTGGTCCTTGAATTGACGGCCAATGCCCTCCACAAGTGGGGAAGCATTGGCGCATTATCCCTGTCGTTGCCCGAGGGTGATGGCGCATCGGTCAGCGAGTATCAGGTGGTCTTCACGGCCAGTTCGTCGGACTTCATGCTGTCACTCCCTGCTATTCTGCGATGGAGTCACGGTACGATGCCGACATTCACGGCAGGCCAGCAGTATGAGCTGAACATCAGAGATGGCCGGGTTCTGTGGTCGGTCTTCAATCCTCCGATGCCGGAGGGCGAGGAACTGGAGTATGTGCAGTCGGATGGCTCTGATTACGTCATGACGGATATATACATGAGTGACAAGATGTACGGCATGAGGTGTAAAGCAGCTCCGCTCTTTGCCAGCGGTCAGTCGAGCAACTATGCCATCATGGGCACCAGGCAGACGTCAGGATCTGCTGCTGCGACATCCTTCTTCATGTGGTTTCTTTCGGGTACTCAAGGACGCATGCTTTATTGGAATGGATCAGCCAAGGACGCATTCGGTTCATTTGCAAACGGTACAGCATATGAGGATGAATGGACTGGTGAGCAGAACAATGTCGCGTCAGACTATCCGCTTGTGGTGTTCGGAGGAAATAACGCAGGTACGCCGAGCTATAACAACAAGTTCAGATTCTATTTTGTGGAGTTGCTGGACAGCAATGGCAATGCGATAGTCAACCTCCGTCCATTCCGCAGAGCCTCGGATGGAGCAGTCGGCCTTCTTGACAAGGTGTCGGGTATCTTCTATCCTAGTGTTAACGGTAGCTTAATAGGTGTATGATATGAGTAGACGAAGAATGATGATGGGAGGTGGTATTGCATCAGCCGAGGAAGACATCTTCGCCAATTATCTGACCGTGCGTGCTTTGGTAGATGATTTTGACTTGTTTTTTTCCGGCGGCGATCTCGAATATTGCATCCATAGCGAAGGAGTGTGGAAGCCGTTACCGAATCAGATATTAACGCCTAGCATTAGTCAAGGTGATGCTATATCATTCCGCGCGAACCTCATTCCGACCACTTCGGGCATTGGTGTTTTCACGGTAAACGGGATGTTTGCCCTAGAAGGCAACTGCATGAGCATACTATATGGCGACGATGCGGCGTATTACACAAGCGTCCCGAGCTATGCTTTCTATAGACTATTTGGAGGATGTTGGTATCTGACCTCTGTGGCTCCATCTTTCCTTCCTGCTACCACCTTGTCGGAATCATGCTATCGCAACATGTTCGTAGACTGTCAGAGCTTGGAGACTGCTCCTGTACTTCCGTCAACGGTAATGGCTTCGAATTGCTACCGAGGCATGTTCTCCGGATGCTTCTCTCTTGTCAACGCTCCTGTACTTCCGGCAACCACATTGGCCACCTATTGCTATGCATGGATGTTTGAGAATTGTTCTAGCCTTGTTGATGCCCCAGCACTTCCGGCAACCACATTGGCCACTTATTGCTATAACTATATGTTCTACGGATGTACGAAGTTGTCAATGGCTCCGGCACTCCCAGCCTTGTCGCTGAAAGAGAGGTGCTACAACTTCATGTTCTATGGCTGTAGTAAACTATCTTATGTCAAGGCCATGTTCACTTCTTACCCTGGCACGACATATACTGGCCAATGGCTTTATGGTGTATCCGATAATGGAACTTTCGTAAAAAATTCGCTGGCATTGTGGAATGTATATGGCAGTTCAGGCATCCCTGCAACTTGGACGGTAGAAACAGCTAACAATTAGAATTTATGAAGAATTATATCAAGACAATCAACGGCCAGACGGTCATAAAGGCCCAGAGCCAAATCGTTATACGCAAGAACGGCATGCAGATAATCAACCCTTCTGAGGAGCTTATCCTCGCTGACGGATGGGTGGAGTATGTGCCTCCGACAATAGAGCCGGTACCTTATCGCCCATCAGAGAATGAGCTACTTCAGGAACTTATGAAGCAGGACTTCAATGCAAGGACGACGACAAGCAACGAAGATGCTCTCCACTATATGACCATCGTCTATCCATTCGAGCATTACCTTGGCAAGTCTCTCAATGCCGGACAGCTCGTCACACACCTTGACCGCATCTATCGTGTGCGACAGGATATTCCCATGGTACTGGATGACCAGTATCCATCAGTAGATACAGCAGCACTCTACGAAGTGATAGAGAAGGAGCATACGGGAGAGGCTGACGACCCTATCCCTTACCTCCCGCCGATGGAGATATTCGCGGGGAAATACTACACCCAGAATGAAGTGACCTATCTCTGCACAAGGGATTCGGGTACTGCATTGAATCATGACTTATCTGCGTTGTTAGGCTTATATGTTTCACAGTTATAAAAATTGATGTGTTATGAATCTACACCTGAACTTGACCCAAGACATCGGCCACGGAGTGACCATCATCTTCCTTTGCTGCACCCTCGTCATCATGGCCTGCCTCATTGACTTGTGGACGGGCATCGGGGCTGCAAGGAAGAATAAGGAGAAGATCCGTAGCCGGATACTTCGCAGGACCGTGACCAAGATCATCGACTATCTCCGTGTTGTGATCTTCGGGGTTCTCATAGACATCCTCGGCCTATGCTTTCCGTGGTATGCCATCCCTTACTGCGCGATAGTCGTGACCCTCGGCATCCTGCTTATCGAAGGCAAGAGCGTCATCGAGAACTACCAGAAGGCTCGGAGCCATGCTGCCGAAGTCGTGGACATGCTCCAGAAGATCGTGGAGTGTACGGATAATGATACCGCCGTCAGGATCATCGAAGCGATCAAGGCTGACGGCAAGTCTCGCAAGAAGGAGGGCAAGGACAATGGCTGACTTCATGACATACGCCACTCTTCTCCGCTCGCTGGAGAAGGGCATCAGTAACAATCCGCACGACCGTGGAGGATTCACGGTGGACGGTGTAACCCTTGCCACATTCCGGAGGTATTACGGTGAGCCGAGAACGGAGGAAGACCTGCGCAACATGACCCCTCCGCAGTGGCGGCATATCATGAAGACCGGCTACTGGGATGTGTGCAAGGCCGACAAGATCGAGGACCAGAAGCTCGCTGAGATCATCGTTGACTGGTGTGTGAACTCCGGAACTGCCAGGATCCGCAACGTCCAGGCTATTCTCGGTGTCCGTCCGGACGGAGCTGTCGGTCCGATCACGCTCGGCGCGATCAACGGAACTGACCGTGACGAGCTATACCGAAGGATAATGGAAGCGAGGATGGGCTGGTTTGAAAAGATCGTAAGGAATGACCCTACGCAAAAACGATTCCTCAAGGGGTGGCTGAACCGCTTGAAAAGACTGGAAGCTCATGAATAGGATGGCTATCATAATGCTGGCAGTCATGATGGTGTCATGCGCCGGCTCTCGTAAACTGACGGAGTTCCAGAAGGATTCCGTCATCGTTCATGTCCGTGATTCCGTGTTTCTGCATGATACCGTCATAATGTGGAAGATCCCGCCCGAATCCGGGGCGAATGTGTTGCCGGATAGTGACACTTCATTCTTGCAGACTGACCTCGCAGAATCGCGTGCATTCATCGAAAACGGAAGGCTTCATCATACACTACGAAACCGAAGCGAGGCGATTATTCCTATCGAGGTCAAGATCCCGGAACGCATCCGGACCGAGGAGAAGGGGCTGACCCGCTACCTCAAGACAGTCGAACGTGTCGAGGTCGAGAAGGAGCTGTCGAGGTGGCAGCGCTTTCTTCAGGGCCTCGGCTGGGCGGTACTTGTGGCTGGGGCGGCATGGCTTGCGTGGAAGCTGGCGAAGATTGCCAGATTATGACAACTTATGGCAGAGCAGCAGGTATATGAGTCAGCATTCCTTGATGAGATGGAAATGGCATGATATATGCCTATGAGATAGTAGGGATTCGACGTTCATAACAATTCACTATTTTTTCACCAACCCTGCACCATTATGGTGTGGGGTTTTCTTATACCTCACAAGTTGGATATATCGGTTCTCGTGTTTGGCTCGTGGCTTGCCATTACACATGAGTACACGCGTGTAGATGAAGTGTAATAAAAACGAACAAGACAAATGGAATCACAGAAGATTTATCTGGCCGGTAATTCCGGCAACGGAAGCCCGACAAGCGATATGCTGTGGGCTTCGATGATGAACAATGGCGGGTTCGGTGGCAACAACGGCCTGTGGTGGCTGTTCCTCCTTCTCTTTGCGAGGGGTGGATATGGCTTCGGCAATGATGGAAATCTCCAGTCACAGCTTGCCAACGACAAGGCTAACGACTGGGTGTTGCAGAGCCTTCAGGGCAACAGGGGTGCTATTGACAATCTCGCATCGACACTCAACTGCGACATTAAGGCCATTCAGTCGACACTCTGCGCTATCTCGTCACTCATTGAGAAGGTTGCAGGCAAGACCGAGCTGACGGCATCGCAGATTGTTAATGCCGTTCAGTCAGGCAACTCGCAGATCATGACCATGCTCGCGCAGTGCTGCTGCGACCTCAAGGGCATCATGTCCGAGGGATTCTCGACACTCGGCTACGCATTCCGTGACCAGACCTGTACATTGGAGAAAGCAATCGGCAATTCGACCGCGCAGATACTCGCAGGTCAGAAGGATGCCGAGATGCGTGAACTGAACCGCGAGATCGCTGCACTCCGTGAAGAAAAGCAGGACTTCAAGTTCAGTTCAATGCTCGGTGCATACATCGGCCCTCTCAAACAGGAGATCGCGGAAATCAAGTGCCATCTCCCGAAGACGGTCGTGATCCCTGCGAACGATGACTATGTACGCGTAGATCGTAGCATCAACGCTCCGTTCTGCAACAACTTAGCTTTTGGAGCAGGGTTCAACTTACCATTCCCGAATGGCGGAGGTTTCTTCGGTTAACGGATGGAGGGATGAGCTATGGCAGTATATCCTTACAATTATCTGAACAAGCGAGGCATCCCTGCGGTTCAGACAAGGGGAGTGACCGTAAACACGGATAACGTGGTATTCTCGTTTGCTGACCATGCCTTTGCAGGCATCCCGTTCACAGGGCTTGTGCTGGTGTATATCGCGCAGGACATCCCTGCAGGAGCTACTGGAACGCTTCCGGTGGTGTTCCAGACCAACGGAGCGGTGCAGGAGGTGACAGGCTATGGCGGTGATGCGGTGACGGTGGCCGACCTTGCTGGGACGGGAGTATATCTCGCGTTCTACGACAGGGCGAGCGGACTGCTCCAGCTTATGACAGGAATAGTATAATCATTAACAATGGATCGAAGTATGTTCAAAGATATGAAGCCGGGTCTGCAGATGCTGATACTTGACAAGTCAGCCAGCCCGATGAAGTGCCACACTGGCAAGGTTATCAAGGTGTCCCCGCCGAGGGTGGAGATGCAGAAGACTGACGGCCCGATCCCTTTCCCATCTTTCCAGATGCAGGACAGGGTAGTGGATCTGACGGTCGAGTATGATGGTAAGACGCAGACGTTCGTCGTGCCGGAGAACAGCAATGTCGCATATGGTGATTCCGTCACCATTGCATGCAACGAGGAACCGATAATCGGTGAGGTGAAGTCGCGGATGCGAGAAAGTGCCGACATCGTGGACAGCTATGAGTACCACAAGGCTAACATAGAGGAGTGTAGATCCATACTCGCGAGCCTCAGCCCTCAGTATGCGGACACGCAGAATCAGGACCGTCGGCTGTCAGCCCTTGAGGGTGACATCGGCGAGATCAAGGACATGCTTCGGTCATTCATGGAAAGGAGAAACGAAAATGTGGGATTTGATGAATCAGGAACGCGAATGGATGCGCGACGACTTCCAGCGCGACGACAGCAACAAGCTCCAGAAGGCGTATGACGAGGGCTACGAGGACGGATATCGCAAGGCGATGAAGGAAGTCCACAGCATGGGCAACCGAGGCGCATACGGTGAACGCGAAGGGTCTGAGGGATACCAGCGCAAGACGGATGACTACGGAGAAAGGCGTGGAGTTCCAGGCACAGGGCCTTACTCGAGAAGGCGATAATCATTCCGGGGGTGGGGCAGTAGAATACCCTGCCCCTTTATAATTGAAAATGATATGGATAGATTAGACCATTACGATGATATGCCGAGCGAGATGCGGGCGTATCTGCGGGCCTACGGATGGCACTTCAATAAGGCGTTGTGTGAGGATGCTGTGAAGAAGATGTCCGGCAGGGATGGCAAGCCCGTCCAGCCGACAAGCAAGGAGGATGTGGAGAAGCTGATGGAACAGCATGGCATCAAGCTCAAGAACAATGCCGGATATGATGCCGTGTATGTCTTCAACATGGCGATGGCAGATTATTACGGTTCATCCATTCTTGATAAGCAGCATATCGCAATGTTTGTCAAGGACTATCTGGATGATCCGGACGGGACTCCGACCCGTGCGTTGGATGAGTATGTCGGAAGGTGTATCGGAGCTGGAACGCCTATCATGTGGGAAGATGTGCTATGAAGATGTGCCGGCTATATATACCGCTTTACGACTGGAATGTTACAGCCTTCTTCGATGCTTGTGCGGAGGATGAGACTGTGATTCTTGACGAGCTGTGGTATATCTGCTGTCCGGAGCATACGATGGCGAGGGTGGAGCGTAATCTGAAGCGCGACAAGCTGGATACCGGATTCACCTATTCGAATCAGGTCCTTCGTGAGTCAGTCATGACCGTTGGCCGGGCAAGCAGCCCGAGGGAGTTTGCGAACTCCTATGCTCATGAACTTCGGCATCTGGTGGACGATATCGCTGTGGGGTCATTCCTTCCAATGCGTGGCGAAGGTGTCGGATACCTGACCGGAGAACTGACGTGGGAGTATTGGGAGGAGATTCACGACTTCCTTTGTTGCAGATGTCACGGGGAATGACTACCTTTGTCACGTCGGATGAATTCATACTCATCTTACTTGGTGTGCGAGGCGTTTGGAAGATGACTTCTGAACGCCTTTTTTTGCTGAAGTTTTACATATGTTTTACGGAACGATTACCTTTTCTTGAAGTATAACTATATGTAATAATCAATAAGTAATTGGTAATAAAGCTAATATGCGGGTATAGCTCAGTGGTAGAGCATCGGCTTCCCAAGCAAAGGATCATTCAAACGGCAAATCGCCATTGTACGCATGCGGATGCGTGATTCCCGTTTTTCTCCGATTCCCGGTATTGCATAATTATACACTTTTTGCGTATTTTTGCCCGAAATTGTTTTACATTTGTTTTACAAAAACACACCAAGGGGAAAGATGGCAATCACGGTAAATCATGTGGTCCTTCCACATCTTCGGAAGGATGACGGGACGAATCTCGTCCGCATACGCATAACGCACAACAGGAAATCGAAGTATCTCAAGACGAACATCACTGTGGAGCCGGCAGACTTCACACGCTCCGGCAGGCTGAAGAATCAGGGCAAGCTAGACATTGCGGATGACGAAGTCCGTGATATTCGCCGTATAGTGGACGCGATACCTACCTCGGCCACGGATGGGATGGACATCGATGATGTCGTCAGGTATGTCAAGGCAAAGCGTGCGGACGGTCAAGGCTTCCGGCTGGATTTCGCGAGTTATGGAATGAGGATGGCCGAAAGGATGAAGCCGGGTACAGGCAAGAACTACATCGTGGCCATGCGGTGCCTGGTGCGTTATTTCGGCCACAACCCCGACATCAGCGAAATCACCGTAAGGGCAATGCGTGGGTTTGAGGACTTTGTGAGGAATGAACCGAGGATGGTTCACCATTCCGGACGTGGTGTCGTGGCCGGAGAGGGTGTCAAGGGCAGGAGGGCCGTGTCCATGTACACGGGCATCGTCCGGACGGTTTACAGGCGTGCGCGAATGGAGTTCAATGACCCCGACCTCGGCATCATGCGCATTCCCGTTGACATCTTCGAGTATTATCAAGTTCCGAAGGATCCGGCTCCGGAACATCGTGACATCCCTGCGGAGACTATACAGATGCTGATAGACCAGCGGTCGGAGCTGGAAGGACGGGAACGTATGGCGGTGGATGCGTTCCTTCTCTCTTTCGGTCTCATGGGGATAAATGCCGCAGACCTTTATTCCTGCACTCGCAATAATGGCGGTGTCGTGGAGTATAACCGTCAGAAGACGTCCAGCAGACGCGGTGACGGGGCTCTGATGAGGGTAAGGATAGAGGAATGCGTCAAGGTCATATCGGATGAGTATAGAGGAAGGCAGACGGCCTTCTCGTTCTGCGAGAGGTATTCATCGCAGGGTGTGTTCGTGACAGCTCTGAACAAGGGCCTGAGGGCGTGGTGCGAGCGGAACGACCATGATGTGTTCACGTTTTATTCGGCGAGGCATACATGGGCGACGTTGGCGAGGTCGAAGCGCTGCGGGATCGACAAGGCTACGGTGAGCGAATGCCTCTGCCACGTTGACGGGTCATCAAGGGTTGATGATATATATATCCGCAAGGACTGGGAGGTGCTTTGGGATGCTAATGCGAAGGTCCTGTCGTTGTTTCGTTGGTAATGGCATGGGGTTTGTCATGAGTGTTGCCGTAAACAATAATCAAATAGTGTATGATGAGCAGTTATATTGGCGGTCCGGACATGACCGTATTCAAGAGCAAGGCAGGGGCGATGTCGTTCGCGATTCTGATGAACACGACCATCAGGGATGATTCTCGCAGGGTGATCGACTATGATGAGACGCAGAAGCTGTTCGACTTCATCTGCGCGAGCGTGAACCTTCCGGACGTGGAGCGTG
>Ga0233379_1000129_pt1 | contig 10629 bp, 11 predicted proteins | sample ElkDunMinimDraft_8_FD_180679 | JGI IMG/M metagenome (GOLD analysis project Ga0233379, IMG submission 180679) | Fecal eukaryotic communites from dung pellets of Tule Elk in California, USA - Elk Dung F1 | ecosystem: Host-associated > Mammals > Digestive system > Large intestine > Fecal | place...
AACATCACCGCAATATAAGAAAAATATGAAAAGTCCTGAAGAGATAAATGCTAAATTCTTTCTTCGTATTACAGTGAAGGATGAAATTGGTGTCTTTGCAGCAATCACTTCTTTGTTTGCTCAACATGATGTGAGTTTTGAGAAAATTTTGCAACTTCCAACGAAAGAACATGATTCCGCGGAGATTGTTCTTGTAACACATCGTGCTTCCTTACAAAGCTTTGAGGAAGTGTTGCGAAACCTTCGAAATAGTTCGCTAGTTTATACAATTGAAAGTACTTACCGCGTTGAAGGAGATGAAGCAAAATGAGTTGGAAAGGCCTAATTAGCGAATACCGTGAATATTTACCTATTACGGAAAATACACCAGCCTTAACATTATTAGAAGGAAATACACCATTGATTAAGTGTGAAAATTTATCTAAGGATTTAGGCGTTGAACTTTTTGTAAAGTATGACGGAGTTAATCCTACAGGCTCTTTTAAAGATCGTGGGATGGTTATGGCCGTTGCTAAAGCGTTAGAAGATGGTAGTGATACAATTATTTGTGCTTCCACTGGTAATACATCTGCAGCTGCAGCAGCTTATGCTGCCAAAGCAGGTTTGCGCTGTATTGTTATTATTCCGGATGGGAAAATTGCTATGGGTAAACTAGCGCAAGCTGTTATGTATGGAGCAGAAATTGTAGCGATTGATGGGAATTTTGATAATGCATTAAGTATCGTTAGAAGCATTAGTGAAAAAGCACCGATTACATTAGTGAACTCTGTTAATCCTTATCGTATTGAAGGTCAAAAAACAGCAGCGTTTGAGGTATGTGATACATTGGGCGATGCCCCAGATGTAATAGTTATTCCTGTAGGTAATGCAGGGAATATTACAGCCTATTGGAAAGGTTTTAAGGAATACCATGAGAAAAAAGGAACGAAGCTGCCACAAATGAGAGGGTTTGAAGCGGAGGGTTCAGCTGCAATTGTTCGTAATCAAGTGATCGATAATCCTGAAACGATTGCGACTGCTATTCGTATCGGTAACCCCGCTAGCTGGAAATTTGCGGTAGCTGCAGCCGAGGAATCCAATGGGAAAATTGATGAAGTAACGGATGAAGAAATCTTGGGAGCATATAAGTTATTGGCAAGAAGAGAAGGCGTGTTTGCTGAACCGGGATCTTGTGCAAGTATTGCTGGTTTAATTAAACAACTGAAAACGGGAGAAATTCCAAAAGGAAGTCGAGTAGTAGCGGTACTAACTGGAAATGGCCTAAAGGATCCAACGACAGCTGTTGAATATAGTGATATTAAACCAGTTGTGCTTCCTACTGATGAGCATGCCATACTTGAGCACATTCAAGGTGTGGCTCGGGTATGAGTGATGATATGATGTTCAGCATCCGTGTACCTGCCAGTACAGCCAATCTTGGTCCCGGATTTGATTCAATCGGTTTAGCTCTTTCCTTATATTTAACTGTACATGTATACAGGAGTGAGAAATGGGTTGTTGAGCCATTATCGGAAGAAATGAAAGTTTTTCCCACAGATGATACACACTATATTATTAGAATTGCTAAAAAGGTTGCTTCGCAATTTGGTAAAGAACTTCCTCCATGCAGATTAGAAGTGCATAGCGAAATTCCTTTGGCACGCGGTTTAGGAAGCAGTGCTTCTGCCATAGTAGCTGGAATTCAGTTGGCAGATAGTCTCTGTCAATTAAACCTTACGACTGAGGAGAAGGTTCACCTTGCTTCTCAGGAAGAAGGACATCCAGATAATGCAGGAGCATCTGTTACAGGTGGCTTAGTTGTTGGAGAATATGAAGAAAATGAAACCTTCCTTCTTTCTTTTCCTGTATCAAATGTAGAAATGGTTGTAGTAATACCAAAATATGAGCTTTTAACAAGTGATTCCAGAAACGTCTTGCCACCAAAACTCGTTTTCAAAGATAGTGTTAAAGCAAGTGCTGTTGCTAATACCTTTTTGGCAGCCTTTTTATCAGGAAATTATGAAATAGCTGGGAAAATGATGAAGAAGGATCTTTTTCACCAGCCATATCGTAAAAATCTTGTACCGTTGCTTTCAGAAGTTGAGGAGATTGCAGAACAGGCAGGAGCATTTGGAGTTGCTTTAAGTGGTGCCGGACCGAGTGTTATTTGTTTTACGGATAATGGAGAAAAATCAGCTCAATTACTTGATATATTAGCGGTAGCATTTTCAGATTGTACAGTTAAACTGCTCACAGTCGATCAAGAGGGCTGTGTTGTTGTCAATCATGCAAAAGCTGTAAAATAACTTATAGTTTTTAGGAGTATTAATAAACACTTTGTAAAGTTTAAGGAGCTTGACTAGTACTCTGTCATGATTGAAAGAGATTTAAAGGATAAAAACCGCTAGCGGTCTTGTTAAAAAATGGATTATATAACAAGGGTAAATCCTGTTTTTGTTTAAGAAAGCAAAAATAAAAAAAGCCAAGTTTTTCGCGAAAACTTGGCTTTAATAGTTTTATTAAAAAACTTGTTCTACTTCTACAACACCAGGTACTTCTTCTAGAAGAGCACGCTCGATGCCTGCTTTTAAAGTGATTGTAGAACTTGGGCAGCTACCGCAAGCACCAAGTAAACGAAGTTTTACAATTCCATCTTCTACATCAACAAGTTCACAGTCCCCGCCATCACGAAGTAAAAATGGACGAAGCTTATCTAGAACTTCTTGAACTTGTTCAACCATTGCTTGTTCAGACATTCTATCGACTCCTTTCACTATATACTTCATATTATAATCATTACAAGGAAAAAAATCCAATGAGTATTCTTACTTTCGGAAAATATAGGTATACAATACAATAAAGGTAGAAAAAAAGAATGAAATGATGGGAGTTTAATAATGAAACAAGAATGTGTGGAAATTATTGTATATGGAGCGGAGCAAATATGTGCAAGTTGCGTCAATTTACCTACATCAAAGGATACTTATGAATGGCTAGAGGCAGCATTGAGTCGAAAATTTCCTGATCAGCAATTCCAAGTATCATATGTTGATATATTTCAAGAACAAGAGGATGAGGAAAAAGCAAACTTTGCTTCAAGAGTAGTGGAAGAAGAACTGTTCTATCCTGTAGTCGTCATTAAAGGGGAAATTGTTGGAGAAGGAAATCCGAAACTCAAGGAAATCGTAAAAGAAATGGAACGTTATGGATATGAAGTAAATGAATAAGAATTAAATCTGTTGTAAAACAAAATGGACAGTTTTGAAAAAGGATAATGACGATAATGTGTTATCGAACATTAATAGGCAGAATATTTTTTAAAAAAGGCTCTGTTAAATGATAGTGTTGATTTTCACTGCGAGCGGACGCTTTCCGCGGGGCGTGCGCCAAGCCTCCACGGAAGCAAGGCTTCTGCGGTGTCTCGGCTGCCACGCTTCCCCCGCAGGAGTCGCCGCTCTCCGCTCCAAATAACGAGATCTGCAAAAATCAACATTGAACGATAACACAGCCAAAAAATAAATAGGTCTCTTGTAAGTATATTGAACCACTTCAAGAGACCTATTGTGTTAGCCTTTGTGATATTTATACATCCATAAAATACCGGATTTAAGTAATCTGGCAACTCTCCCTGTTATCGCACGTTCTCCGACTAATCCAAAGCCGTGCTTCTTGCCTAATGATCCTAAAATTCCTTTTAGTTTAATAGGAGGGAAGCTTTCTGGTAAAGGTTCGCCATTCCATTTCTTTTCTAAAACGATAGCAATTTGTTCTGCTTGTCCTTCTGCCAGTTGAGCACTTGGTGCATGATCAAGGCTCGCGCAGTCCCCAACTACAAAAACATTCTCGTAATTTGGGATAAAATGTTGAGGAGTTAATATAACTCGTTGTTGACTGTCCTTTTCAACAGGTAAATCACGGACAAGCTTAACAGGTTGAATACCGGCAGTCCAAACGATTACATCACTTTCTATTTTAGTATCATGATTGTATAATGTTTGTTTTTCTACTTTTGTTATGTTAGAGTTACTGATAATTTCTACGTTGCGAGATAGGAACCAATCTTCTACATAGGTACTTAAACGTGGAGAAAAGGCTGACAAAATATGTTGTCCGCGATCAAATAGTTTTATTTTTAAATCTGGTCTACTTTCAATTAGCTCACTTGCTAGTTCGACTCCGCTAAGTCCAGCTCCTACAATGGAAACTGTCGCTCCCTCACCAAGGTTATTTAAAGTTTGGTAAGTGTTACGAGATTGCTCTATTGTTTGGATGCTATACGTAAATTCTTCAGCCCCCGAAACATTATGGTATTTATCTACACAGCCTAATCCTATTACTAAATTATCATATGAAATGGTTTGATCATCTTCTAAAGTGACCGTATTATCCTCTAATTGAATGGAAGTAACATTACCACAAAGATAAGTAAGCCTAGGATGCTCAGGAAAAGAAACACGAATATGCTGGTCTGATATCGTACCTGCAGCCAGTGCATAATATTCCGTTTTTAAACTGTGGTAAGGATTACGGTCAATTAAGGTAATTTCTACATCTACAGGTAAACGGGTTGGAAGCAATTTTTGAAGTATTTTCATGCCGCCATATCCCCCACCAAGGATCACTAGTTTTTTCATCACATATATCCCCTTTATGTTTATACTAGTTCGTATGAATTAAGCGTAAAACAGATAATTTATTTATTGTTTTTAAACGTCATTAATTCGAAGATTTCTCGTTATTTTATTATTTATACCCCTCTATATCCAAAGAGTAGTATATCGAAATTGTGGCAAAACTACAACATTATTGGCAAAATTTAAATAATATTAAATGGTTTTACTGATTCATTTTTACTCTCTAAGAAATAATTTTATGTGGGATATTCAGATTAATTTAAGGGCTATATTTGATATTCAGGGGATTTGAAAGGAATGATACTTTTAAAAATGGCAAGTCTTATGCTATGGTGAATCACCAGTGAAATCAGATTGAATTATTTGACTATATTTAGGGAAAAATGTAGCATTACAATTGGTAGTGAGGTGAATGGGATGATTAAACCAATTGTGGAATTTTGTATTAGTAATTTAGCAAATGGTTCACAAAAAGTAATGGAAATATTGGAGAAAGATCCAAATCTGGATCTCATTGAGTATGGATGCCTTAGCTATTGTGGTAAATGTGCTAATTCTTTATATGCATTAGTGAATGGTGAGGTCGTTACAGGAGACAGCCCAGAAGAGTTACTTAATAATATTTATGAGTATTTAGAAGAAAATCCAATGTTTTGATCTGCAATAATACTATGATTTCAAAATAGCATCTGGGCTATTGGCTCCAAATGCTATTTTTCGAGTTGTCCATTACCTATTTATTTGTTGATTTGTTTGCGACTTTCTGTTGTTCACGAATCTCCTGCCATTTTTCTATCGTCATATCAATAATATTTTTTTCGACAGTTGTCTTCCTTTGTTCAATGACTTTAGAAAAATATCTTATACTTTCATCGATGTGGCCAGTTCTTCTCGCTAATTCCCCAAGTAAATATAAAAGTTTCACTTCTGAAATTTGTGTGCCTTTGTAATCTCCAATGGAATAGGAATGGTTATATTCAGTAGATGCAAGTTTCATAAATCGTTGTTCTTGTTCTTCATTTGCCATCATACGGTATAACCAAGCTGTTCGTAAATAAAGGCCTGCAATAATAATATGTTTTTCTTTTTTTAATACAGCTGAATATGTAGCCAACTTATATGTTTGGATTGCTTCATCGATGTTTCTTTCTCCATCAAAATCACGAGGAACCCACTGTGATCGAATTTTCTCTTCAATTAATTCCTTCGTATTAGGAGGGAAGTATTTTGAAAAATCGCTTGAGAATGAATATCCGCAGTTTGGACAAACAAAGATGTTGTAAAAAAGGCCATTAACGGAATCCTCTTTATAGTTAGGACAAAAATCAGAATCATAGCTCATAGTCTTAACAAATTTGGAGCGGACTTTTGCTGTAGTGAAACTTTTATTACATATGTGACATTCTTGGTTGCTGGTAAATAAAGGTTGAAGTTTTTCCATTATGAATCTCTCTTTCTTGAAAATTGTACTAATAATGTAAGTATACAGGAAAATCATCTTTATAAAACTAATTATTCGGAATTTTTGTTAAAATCGGGTATAAAATCGAGAGGGGAGAAGAAAATAATCTTTTTGTTAAAGAAGAGAAACTGAATTTCTAAGTTACTCGTATTGAAAACTTGAGCAAAAACTTGGTTTTTGTATATACTTATACTAGAAGTGAAACAGTAGACATTGTGCCTCACATTCGTTTTAAATTAGGAGGTTAGGGTATGGAACAAATTATTACAATTACTGATGCGGCAGCATTACAAATAAAAGATATGATGAAAAGCAACGATGAAGAAGGTTCATTATTACGCGTTGCCGTTCATGGTGGAGGCTGCAGTGGTTTATCTTACGGAATGGGCTTTGCTAAAGAAGTAAATCAAGATGACGTGAAGTTGAACATGCATGGAATTGATATTGTAATTGATCAAGAAAGTATAGGAATTATAAAGGGAACTGTCATTGATTATAAGCAATCACTTATGGGTGGTGGTTTCACAATTGACAATCCGAATGCTATCGCTTCATGTGGTTGCGGTTCATCATTCCGCACAGCAACGAATACTGGTAAGCCAGAAGAATGTTAAATAAATAAAAATAGTTTGAAGAATTCTAATGGGGTCTCTTTTGGGGACATTCCGGAGTTTAACTAGTAAAATAACATTTATTTTGACAATATAAATAGAACTTAAAAGCACTACCAATAAACATTCATTATGGTAGTGCTTATTTTTTATAATTATACATTAAACTTAAGGGATATTATTTAAACATTGAAGTACTATGCATTGGCTGAACCTTTGCTTTTGGATCGATGAATGATTTGGCATTGTTGACAGCAGTAGGTGCTTCACCAAATCCACAAGCAATCAACTTCACTTTTCCATCATAAGTGCAAACATCCCCTGCAGCATAAATTCCTGGAATATTTGTCTCCATTTTTGAGTTAACAACGATAGAGTTTTTTTCAATGGTTAAGCCCCAATTTTTGATGGGACCCAAGGAAGAAATAAATCCGAAATTCACGATTAAGGCATCAATATCAATCACGTCTTTTTTCTCACCCTTTACATCTTCTAAGATGATTTGGGTGATTTTTTCTTCGTCTCCAATGATTTCTTTAGGCACATATGGCGTTTTAATAATTACTTTAGAATTATGTAAGTTTTCAACGCTATGTTCGTGTGCACGAAATTTATCACGACGATGAACGATATATACTTCTTCAGCAATATTTTCAAGCATTAGAGCCCAATCAACAGCAGAATCTCCTCCACCACATATGACTACTTTTTTTCCTGCAAACTTGTTTAAATCGTCAATGAAGTAGTGTAGGTTGGATTTTTCATAATGTTTGGCATTTTCAAGCTCTAAACGACGAGGTTGAAAGGCGCCATTTCCAGCAGTAATGATAACTGTTTTTGAATAGTGAACACCTTTATCTGTAGTTAGCTTAAATGTTCCGTCTTCAAGTTTTTCGAGATTTTCAACAGCTTGTTCGAGAACGATAGTAGGATTGAATTTAGCCATTTGTTCCTTCAGGTTATTAACTAATTCTTGTGCCCTAACCTTTGGGAACCCTGCAACGTCATAAATGTATTTTTCTGGATATAATGCAGCAAGCTGTCCACCTAATTGAGGAAGACTTTCAATCAATTTTACAGAAGCTTGTCTCATACCACTATAGAAGGCTGTAAATAGACCAGCAGGACCACCACCGATGATGGTAATATCGTACACTTTATTTTCTTCTCCCATGGATTAATTCCCCTTCCTGTTTATAATCTACGTTTTATTTTACCATAATTGGATGAAAGTATTTAGCGAACAGTTTGTGTATTCGGAAAATTCAGTTTGATTTTAACGTTTTTGAGAGTACAGACTATTGATTTTTCAATTATTTGACTATGGACTTACTTATAGTCTTCGCAGGTTTCACATACTATATAGCTTAGAAGTTTATTTTTGAATAAGAAAAAATATGTGAAAATTCGGTATAATCAGTTGATTAAACTATTGAAAAAAGATACTATTAATTAAGGAAATGTTAACATTTTGTGACCAAACCATACATATACTATGAATAAGTAAGTGAACAAATTCACATATATTTTTTTAAGTAAGCAGAATTTATCTTTAATTATACAATTCTTGAGCACATACTTATTCAATTTGGTTAAGTTACTGTTATTTCTATTAAAATATGAGAAGTGGATGGTGTTGGAAGTGAACAAACCGAAAATTGTAATCTTAGGAGCAGGTTATGCAGGCTTAACTACAGCTGTTCGATTACAAAAAAACATTGGTACAAATGAAGCAGAAATTATTTTAGTGAACAAAAATGCTTATCATTATGAAACGACATGGTTACATGAAGCTTCAGCCGGGACATTGCATCATGATAAGGTTCGATATGAAATTTCAGGAGTTATTGATAGACATAAAGTGTCTTTTATTCAAGACTCTGTAGTTGAGATTAAAAAGGAAGACAAGAAGGTTATTCTTGAAAAAGGTGAGTTAAGTTACGACTATTTAGTCATTGCCATTGGTGCTGTTCCAGAAACTTTTGGAATCAAAGGGTTGAAGGAACATGCCTTTTCAATCACAAATGTCAATACTGCTCGTCAAATTCGTGAACATATTGAATATCAATTTGCGACGTATGCAAATGAAGAAGAAAAGAAGCAAGAACGTATTACAATTGTAGTTGGTGGAGCTGGATTCACAGGTATTGAATTTTTAGGGGAATTGGGTAATCGCATTCCTGAACTATGCAAAGAATATGATGTAGATTTCAATCATGTGAAGATTATTTGCGTAGAAGCAGCACCAACTGTTCTTCCTGGATTTGATAAGGAATTAGTAGATTATGCTGTCGCAACTTTGCAAAAGAAAGGCGTAGAGTTCCGAATTGGCCAAGCAATAAAAGAATGTACACCTGAGGGAATTGTTGTTGCTGTAGGAGAAAATGAAACGGAAGAAATTAAATCTGCAACTGTTGTATGGGCAGCGGGTGTCAGAGGCAGTGAAATTGTTGAAAACTCTGGAATTGAAACAATGCGAGGACGTGTCAAAGTAAATCTGGATTTGCGTGCGCCAGGTGAAGACAATATTTTTGTAATCGGTGATTGTGCGCTTCTTATCAATGAAGAAATCAACAGACCGTATCCTCCGACTGCTCAGATTGCCATGCAGCAAGCCGATACATGTGCACATAACCTTATAGCTTTAGTGCGAAATGAAAACAAACTAGCAACTTTTGAACCAGACCTAAAAGGAAGCGTTTGTTCTTTAGGGCACGATGATGCAATTGGATTAGTATTCGGCAAAAAAATAGTTGGTACGAAAGCATCGTTCATGAAGAAAATGGTAGATAATCGTGCACTTTACTTAATTGGTGGGCCACAACTTGTTCTTAAAAAAGGAAAATTCAAAGTACTTTAATGAAAAAGGAGGGATTTTATTCCTTCTAAGGATGATGCATTTAACCTTTGTTTTTTCACTTAATTTTATATGTTGTACTTTGATTCATTTGAAAAGCGTCGTGCCTCTTGAAGCAGGACGTTTTTATTTATGGCTGTTTTCTAAAAGATTGTTGCTTTTGTACAAGTTTCAAAGAATGAAGTATGTACAAAATGTTGATTGATTGGAGCGTAAGGTGTGAGACTCCTGCGCGAGAGAAGCTTAGACAGGTGAGACACCAGAGGCACTTTGTGCGAAAGGAGGCTCACCGCACGCCCTCTTTGAGGACGCTGCCATCCTGAAGCGGAAATCAATCATAATTAGCAACAAAGTATACGAAAAGAGCCTTATTTATTTAACAGAAGATGGGATATGAGTGATAAATGCTACCTTTACCGTAAACCGAGGTGAAGAAAACTAAAAGGTGTGCGGAGAGAAAACCCTCATTAAAAAAACTCGGCAAAATGCCCCAGTAAGCTATATTAAAGAGTGGTGATGATTACTAAAAAAATAAGGGGCACTCCATTATATTGGAGATCCCTTTAGTTTAAGAAAGGGGCTATAACAAGCATTATCACTGAACAAGAAATCAGAGAAATACTTATTTTCCTAGGTAATTTCACCATTCCTTCTCCCTTATAAAACCCAGAAAATTGAAGTTTATTTCTATATAATACGAAGAGTAAGATAATAATTGAAAATCCTATAAACCAACCTCCGATGGTGTTATCTACATTTATTCCTAAAAAACTTGTATAGATTAATTTCACCAAACCTCCTAAAACAGCACCGAAAATTAAAAGTATAGCCATTATACGGAATAATTCTAAAACTACTCTCAATATATTCATTCCTTTACTAAGAATTTTATATGCAATCAACTACACCGAACTTCTTATTAATGAATATATCTATTGTGATTTGGTAGAATTTTGCAATATAAGTTTATCATAGGTAGCATCCCTGTGAACAGTCAGTTTTAATATTCATCTTACTAACCTTTACAAATCAATGTGGAGTTAGTTTGTTTTAAAATTAGGCTGTTTTCTATAAGATTGTTGCTTT
>Ga0233379_1000130_pt1 | contig 10587 bp, 10 predicted proteins | sample ElkDunMinimDraft_8_FD_180679 | JGI IMG/M metagenome (GOLD analysis project Ga0233379, IMG submission 180679) | Fecal eukaryotic communites from dung pellets of Tule Elk in California, USA - Elk Dung F1 | ecosystem: Host-associated > Mammals > Digestive system > Large intestine > Fecal | place...
TAAATTAAAAAAAATCTAAGTCATATTGATTGCCAATATGCCTTAGAAAGTTATTAAATATTAATTCTTTTTTTACTTTCACGTTTTAATGTACTCATACTAATTCCTGTAATTTTCTCAACCTGTGAGAATGAATGAGTCTCTTTAAGCTTCATAGCATGGTCAAGCTGTGCCTTTGTATATGTAGGTTTACGACCTTCTCGATAGTTCGGATTTTGCTTGGCAATAGCTTTCCCTTCTTGTGTACGCTCTACAATCATGTTACGTTCCATTTCAGCAACTGCGAGCAATGTTGTTAAGAAGAAACGCCCCATGCTCGTATTTTCCAATAAGCCTACATTTAGCACATGAACTTTTACGTCTTTCTCGAATAACTGCTCAATGAGTTCAATACCTTCTTTTGTATTACGAGCTAAACGGTCTAGCTTTGTTACTATCAACTTATCTCCTGCTTGCAAAGCCTCTAGTAGCTCCTGTAGCTGTGGTCTATCTGTAGATGTACCTGTGAACTTTTCTTTATATATGTATTCAACGTTCTCTTTCTCTAGGGCTTCTATCTGTACCTCAAGCTCTTGACCCTTCGTTGAGACCCGAGCATAGCCATATACTGTCATTTCAATCCCTCATTTCGCATTTACTTTTGACACTTAATTGTGACACCATTTGATACCTTGATATTACCGTAATTACCATTTGGTGTCAATACTTAAAAGTTAAGACACCGAATCGTTTTCTATTTATTAAGCTTCAACTCTAAAAAGGTCTTTGTTTCATCATATAAATCATGTAGCTTAAAAACATACTTATGAAATCCAACTATATTCGTATTATGTATATACATTTCAAAAGCTCCATGATAATTACCTGCTTCTAGAGCTTCAATTTCTTTCTTTGAATAGGGTTTACTTGGGTATCCAAAACCTTCTGCAACTTCAACGATTTCTTTAAGTCGAAGCAATATTACATATGTTTCCAAATCGATTATTCTACTTGTCACTAGTTGATGCAGTCTTTCAAAAAATTTATCAAATTCAAGTTTAAATTCTGCTACTGATTTACTAATAACAAAATCGTATAATATCTCATTTTCACTTAATTCATCTATATTAATATTTTTAATATTCCTAGAGTGCAAAAATGAAACATCAAATATATTAGGTAATTTTGTTTCCAAGAGAATTAGCTCTGAATATACAATTTCATTAAACATTTGTTCAATTTCTAACTTTTCATTTTCCTTTTGTTTTTCCCACTGTTTATTAGCATTTCTACCACTTAACCAAGTACCTGCTAATGCACCGCCTAATCCACCTATTAAGGTTGCTATCGTTGCAGGTTGAATCCATTCAGTATCAAACCCTATGTTTCCATGTAGAATCATCAATATCAAACCTAGCAATAAGCCTGACGAAATATATGCAATCCAAATCAATACAGTATTAACTTTCAATCCTCTCAACCCCCTTACATTTTAATCCAATTATACATCATTTAAATCAAAACCCTATCGTATCGTTAAACCTTAACAACACATCACGAGTTAGCCTGTACAACCTTCAAACGAGCATTAGACATGTTCATCTGTTATCATCTAAGTCTTGTACAGTGACCTCACACGCATCGAGAATCGAACAGACGGACAATCGTTCATCTCGATTGCGTTGAGAGTTGCCCCTCATAAAGCCACAACCTCATTTCAAAGCTTATCTCGTTGCTCATATCGCCAATAACTCTTCTAGCTATCATACAAACCTTATTCAATCTAACTAAACTAAACAGTAGCTCTCCTGCTGTTGCTCCTATGCCATCAAATAACAATAAGCTACAAGACTATATCTAAATCAACATTTCAGTGGCTTCAAATACACTAACTTACAATCAAAATCCTCTCGTATCGTAGAGGTAACAGCCAGCTATGAGCAAACCTGTAACACATCTCTACAAGCTTCTGAATGACTCTCATAGCACTCCATTGAAGGGAACAGACTTATTAAATAGTTAGTTTTTAATTAAATACTGTTTATTTCCAAAAACCTATATACCACTCATCACCCCTTTATGTTAATATATGTAATATAAGTAATTTTAAACAAGTATATAGATGCTAAAATCAGCTATTATCAATGAAATCGGAGGTTGTATAAAGATGGGCTTTTTTGATAGATTTTTTAAAAAAATAGAAAATGTTAATAATGGAACAGCAGATGTTTCCGAACTTGATTCTGAGTTTTATTTAGAGTCACCCTTAGAAGAAGCAAATAACTTTTGGGTGGAAATAGCGCAAAATATTATCGTTAACACTGTTAAGGCAACTGACAACAGTGTAGAACGTGCATTTATTTTAATTGATATGGGTCAACATCCATCTTTCGAAATTTTTTACCAAATTGACGGTAGTCTTTTAAAGTGGGATGAACTTGAGAATTCTACTATTACAGAAAAAATACAAAATGAATTACTTCCTCAAGCTTCTAATGTCGCATTCGCAGTAAACGATAAATACGAGCAGGCTAACCATCCTAAAATTGCATTTGCCGAACTTCAATTTGAATGGGCAACAAGTGCTTGGTTTTCACATATTATTTGGGAAGATGATGATAATGTTAATTTAGAAAAAGAAGAAATTTTGAGTAAATGGTTCAATATTTTGACTGAAGAAATAAAAACGAAACCATTAGATAGTGATTGTAAGCTTTCTTGGTATCCTTAATGTCTACTTAAAAAGTACATAACGGTTCAAGGAAAATACTATTGTTGACTTTATGACAATCGAAACAATAGTCCATCACACAACAATATAAGGACTTGTGCGTACGAAATAACTATACATGCAAGTCCTTTTTTATTCTTCCTCAATAGCTCCCACAGCTACAATCATAACTCCTGTAGCACCAATCAGATTACCTATGTAAAATGATTCCTATGTTCCACTATCAGCACTCACAGGCTCTTTAAATGCCCCTGTGAGCTTGCTACGATTATTGCTATAAGCTAACTCAAAGTTAAATCTATTCAGCCTCGCTACACGCTTGATTTCAGCTAAAAGCTTGTTCTTTTCAAATGCTTATAAATTAGGCTTTAAAGCACAACAAATTTGATTGTAGTGAAAAAGCTTATAATTAATCATTTATTAAACATTCAACTATAATAAGTTCCCTAGAGCTACTTGTAACGCATTGAGAATCGACCTTGTGCATAGTTGGTCAGCTCGATTCGTTTCATAAGCTTTAAGCAAGCTGTCCTGAATCAATATCAACTGTTTTTAAACAAAAAAACACCTTTCATAAGAAAGATGCCTTTCGTTTTATGAAATACTAAATTTCGTTTAAATAACAATCAATCTTATCTAGTAATTCTTTATTCTGAACAAACTGTTCATATCTAGCTCGATTTTCAGTTTCCTCACGGACAATTGTAATTATCGAATACAAAAAATCCCACGACATTAATAACTTCTCATTTTTATCATAATGTCCTTCTGCCGCAATCGCAATCACATTCTTCTCCATAGTTTGATATAACGATGGTACTTCTTCCACTTCATAAACACTAAATTTTCTGTTCATCTTTTTCCTTCTTTCTAATGTTATTTTATATTTTTAATTAGTAAAGTCCCTTACCTACTGTCACTAAATAAGTGAGATACTAATTCAACTCGAATATACAATTCAGAATAAGTTACTACATAAGAACGTATATTTCCACAACCTCTTATGTAATAGATTCAAGGCTTTTTTGGTAATCAAAACGGAAGCTGCGATTCGATTTGCTCTTGGTCGAATACTTCAACACTTATCCCTACTGCCCTCTTTTCATCTTCTGTCAGTAAATCTGTCTGAAACTGAACTTCACCAAATCCTGCCGAATATCTTTCAAATTGTTCAAGACACCACTTAGGAAGCTTCACTCCAAAGGATTCAATGACTTTAGCTAGAACAAAGCTTCTATATCGTTCAAAAAATGTATCTTCCAGATTCGTAAAAGATTCAACGAAATGTTTTTTGATACGCTTCAAAAGAATATCGGCATAAACCTGCTTAGCTTGTTCTTTCGAAATCATTTTACTTTCTACATTAAGAATACGAATGACATTCTTTTTGTACACCGTCACATCATTCCTATCTTTCATGTACTTAAAAAAATCACGTTCATTTGCTTTTAGAAAGCGTTTTTCTTTCGCTCTAATTTTTTGTAGTGTATTCAAAGTGAAAGAAGTACCTTTTGAATAATTATAGGTTTCAACTAAAGACTCTATAATTTTTCTCATCATCAGATAACCTGCTTCATCAACTTCATTGTTCCCTGTTTTATCGTTTACAAAATAACGATATGTTAAGATAATTCTGTCCGCTTTCTCTAGCGCCTTTAAAGAGCTAGTAAGGATATTACGATTAGTATCTCGAATATAACCTCGAATATATTCTGTAATACTGTGAGCATATACTACTCCCTGTTCACCAAAGATATTCTCTTTGATTATTTTCAATACTTGCTTATGCTCAATTTCATTAGGATTTATTAACGCATATTGTTTAATAAGCTCCGTTGTTGTAATTTCAACAGTATCTTTCTCATAGTTCCAATACTTTGGCTCTAATTTGACAATGGTTCTGAATATATGCTCATCGAGAATCTTTCTATCATCATCTCTTATAGCACCATTCGTTGCTCTAGCATCTAAACGTTTTGCTCGTTCAGCTCTCTTTTCCCCCAAAAGAAACCTGCGTTTCTGTCCCTTGAGAACCATTCCTTCTTCATCAGTTTTCGAAGTAACCGTTACATGAAGGGTTTGAAGGTCTTTTATTAGAGCTTCAAGAACATCAGCATTATCAATACGCCCTCTCCGTTCATAGCTCTGTAACCTTTTTTCTGCTCCTTCAATACCTTCATCAATACAGTATTGAATTGCTTCCAACATTGTTAATTCCAATTTCATTTGCTCCTTTCAGCTAATAGTCATTTTGCGAGATGTTCAACTACTAATACAATCTTTCTATATTAGTAATTGATATGCTCGCAAATTAACTAGGCACATGAGATTCATTAGGAAATACTAATTTTCTCTTTCTTTTGCTGTAAGTGCCTAAGACTATTGCAATAATAGAAGCTTTAAAGTCTTGAAAACTTGCCTTCACTTATATAGTTGATGAATTAATCATAACATAACAAAATACCATAAATCAACAAGAAAGTAATATATTGTACCTAGTGTACAGAGCACTAATGTAAAAAAGTGGTTCTTTTGTATTGTTTATTGCAATAATAATACATTCATTCACACTAAAAAGAAGCTAGATTATTTCTCTAGCTCCTCTAATCCTCTATGCTATATCGCTTTAATACTCCAATTAAATCTCAAAATTATTCAATGGATTATGCTTCTCATTTTCTTCTCTTAACTCATGTCCCCACATAGCTACGTAGCGCATCGTGGTAGAGATATTTGTGTGGCGCATAAGTTTTTGTATGGCAAAGGCTGACATACCGCTCATAGCTAGTCTATGACAGAATGTGTGTCTGAACGTATGTGGGCTTACTCTTACATCCTTAAAATTCATCTTCACTCTTAGATTGTCAAAAAGCTGTGAAATCGAAAAGTCTGTCATCGGTGCATTGTCACGATTCAAAAAGACATACTCATTATCATGTCCAAAGTGCTGTAAGCAGAATGAGCGGTATACCATCAGCTCTTTAGCAAGCTTTTCTGTTAGAAAGACCGTTTCATATTGTCTGCTCTTGCCATATACGCTCATCGTTAAGTTCTTCAAATCTACATCAGACCATTTGAGCATGATTGCTTCTTTTCTTCTAATACCTGTAGATAGGAATGTTAATATGAGCAAATAACCTCTATAAGAAAAATAAGACTTTTCCTTTCTACGCATCCCTCGATAATAAGCAAGCATCTGGCGAATATGTTCATCGGTGAAAACATCAATCTTTACATCAGCCTTTTGGAGCTTTACCTTTTTAGCAATGTTCTCTGTTACAATCTTTTCTTCCACTAGGTAATTGAAAAAAGCTCTGATACGCATAATTTTGGTATTGATAGTATTTGGCTTGTTTCCGTTCTCCTGACAGGCTAAAAGATATTCTTTAAGATGGGATGGTCTTACATCTTCAATATTGATAGCACCTTTGCTATGGCAAAACTCAACAAATGGCAAAAGAAGCTGTTTGTAGTTTTGAATATTCACCTCTGTTGTATTTTTGAATCGTCTATCTGCTATAAAGTCCTCATAAGCAAATTTTAAAAGCATAGAAAAAACCACTCCTCACAATTTTTTAAAAATCATGAGAAGTGGTAGTTGTTTAACTAATTAATTGTGAACGACACTACTTCATAAAAAGAAGTGTTGAAACGTAGATTTAGCCTAAGCTAAAGCCTACATCATCCCTGGCATGCCGCCCATACCAGACATGTCTGGCATACCTGCGCCGGCTGGTTCTGGGATATCTGCTACTACTGCTTCAGTCGTTAAGAATAGAGCAGCTACAGATGCAGCGTTTTGAAGTGCTGAACGTGTAACTTTAGCTGGGTCAACTACACCTGCTTCGATCATGTTTACCCATTCGCCTGTTGCAGCGTTGAAACCAACACCTACTTCTTCACGTTTTAAACGGTCAACGATGATTGAACCTTCAAGACCAGCGTTTTCAGCGATTTGACGTACTGGCTCTTCTAAAGCACGTAAGATAATGCGTACGCCTGTTGCTACGTCCCCTTCTACTGTCTCAAGTACGTTTGCTACTGCGCCGTATACGTTTAGAAGGGCTGTACCACCACCTGATACGATACCTTCTTCTACCGCAGCACGAGTAGAGTTTAATGCGTCCTCGATACGTAATTTACGCTCTTTTAATTCTGTTTCAGTTGCAGCACCAACTTTGATTACTGCTACACCGCCAGCTAATTTCGCTAAGCGCTCTTGTAATTTTTCTTTATCGAACTCAGAAGTTGTTTCCACAAGTTGTGAACGGATTTGACCGATACGAGATTCGATATCAGCTGAGTTACCCGCACCTTCAACGATTGTTGTGTTGTCTTTTGATACAACTACTTTTACAGCGCGACCTAATGACGTAATGTCAGCTGTTTTTAAATCTAAGCCTAAATCTTGTGTGATTACTTGACCACCTGTTAAAATCGCGATGTCTTCTAACATTGCTTTACGACGGTCACCGAAACCTGGAGCTTTAACAGCTACAGCATGGAATGTGCCACGTAATTTGTTTACTACTAATGTTGCTAATGCTTCACCTTCAACATCTTCAGCAATCATTAATAATGGACGACCTTGTTGTACAACTTGCTCTAACACTGGTAGTACTTCTTGGATGTTAGAAATTTTCTTGTCCGTAATTAAAATGTATGGGTTGTCGAGTACAGCTTCCATTTTGTCTGTATCTGTTACCATGTAGTGAGAAAGGTAACCGCGGTCGAATTGCATACCTTCTACAACGTCTAATTCAGTTGTGAAACCTTTAGACTCTTCGATTGTAATAACGCCATCGTTACCTACTTTTTCCATAGCGTCTGCAATATATTGTCCGATTTCTTCGTCAGATGAAGAGATCGCCGCTACTTGTGCGATTGACTCTTTGTTTTCTACTGGACGAGAAATTGCTTGTAGTTCAGTTAAAGCTGCAGCTACCGCTTTGTCGATCCCTTTACGGATACCTACTGGGTTAGCACCAGCTGTTACGTTTTTAAGACCTTCGCGAATCATTGCTTGTGCAAGTACTGTTGCAGTCGTTGTACCGTCACCAGCGATTTCATTCGTTTTCGAAGCAACTTCTGCTACTAATTTTGCGCCCATGTTTTCGTATGGGTTTTCAAGCTCGATTTCTTTTGCAATTGAAACACCATCGTTTGTAATTAATGGTGAGCCGAATTTTTTCTCAAGTACTACGTTACGACCTTTTGGACCAAGTGTTACCTTTACAGCGTTAGCTAATTTATCAACACCAGCTGCCATTAATGAACGTGCTTCTTCTGAAAACTTAATGTCTTTTGCCATTTAAAATACCCTCCTAAAATTGTTAAGCTTTTTTATACTGAATCTGTTGTGCATCAAAGCGCCGGCGAAATTCACGGGCGCTTGATATTTACGAATTAAATTTAAAATTAAGCAATTACTGCTAAGATGTCGCTTTCGCGTAAAATTAAGTATTCTTTGCCTTCGTATTTCACTTCTGTGCCTGCGAATTTAGAGAAAATGATTTCATCGCCCTCTTGTACGTCAAGCTCGACACGAGTGCCGTTATCTAGAACACGACCTGTTCCAACTGCCACAACTTTACCTGTTTGTGGTTTTTCTTTAGCTGAATCTGGAAGTACGATACCGAATGCTGTTTTCTCTTCCACCTCAACTAGTTCGATAATGATACGATCACCTAATGGTCTTAACAAGTGAAACAACCTCCTACAAATTAATATATATTTTTAATTTATTAGCACTCAACACTAAGGAGTGCTAACACAACTCTTATATTAATAAATTCCATTTTTTTTTGCAAGTATCCGCTACAAAAAATTTTGTTTTCTTTCCATATTCATCTAAAATATAGGTAATGCTTATATATCATAGTCAAAGACAAAAGGAGTTATTCGTTTGAATTCAACTGTTAATGAACAGCGTAAGCCATATAAAACTGCACTATATATATTGCTTACCTATATTTTCGTGTTCCAATTATCCTCTTTCGTACTTTTATTACCTGGCGTACATGACTTTGTATTCGGTTTAGTCGACGCCCCCGCTGATGAAAAAGGAGCTATTTTAACTGGTTGGTGGTCATTTATTTTCGGTATTTTGTCGCTCATCATTATTGCCCTACTCGTACTACGTGACAAAAACTTTTTCCGCATTTTCGACGGAGAAAAGGCAACAACATCACAGGCAATTGGCTGGGGTATTCTCGGTTTCTTCATGGTATTGATTGGCCAAGCGGTCGGCGCTTATATTGAAGTGAAACTTGGTATCGAAGCCGGATCTGAAAATACAGCCTCACTTGTAGAAATTGCGAAACTTGCACCCGCTATGATTATTGTCATCGCAGTTATCGGCCCTATTTTAGAAGAGTTTGTCTTCCGCCGCGTTATTTTTGGATCATTTTTTCAAGTATGGGGATTTTGGTTATCAGCGGTTGTCAGCGCAATCGTCTTTGCAGCAATCCATTTTGATTTCACACACATTTTACTGTATACAATTTGCGGGCTTATTTTCGCGTTTCTTTACTATAAGACAAAGCGCCTTTTAACATCGATTGTGGCGCACGTTTTATTAAATAGCTTCGTCAGTGTCGTTAACTTAAACATAGAAAAAATTCAACAATTTGTTGATAGCCTTCCTAAATAATGCTTCGGACACCTACTTTAATAGTAGGTGTTTTTTCTCCCCTTTTCTTTTTATTATAAGAAATCTATTTTTATTCTCTTTTTCTGTTTAAATTTAAATTAATACTATTAATTGGTTCATTGTTTGAGCAGATACTAAACCTCTTCAGCAGATTTCTCTCGCTTCAATTTAATCCACTGCTTTACTTTCATCTCGAGTCCACCTGTGCCAATAATAACGGCACAAATAATTAATACACAGCCGACATACTGCTGGAGATGCATTTTCTCTCCTAAAAAAATATACGCACCAATTAATGCAAAAAGCGTATTAAAATTTGTGAAGATCGCGCTTTCTGCTGCCCCAATATGCTTAATCGCCATATTATACAAGCTATGTCCAACCGCCGTTGCTAACACAGCAGATGCGACAAAAATTGCCCATACTGTTGCATCGATTTGTAAAAAGTCTCGATAAGCGCTTGCGTCATAAACAATGCCCATGACAATCAACACGCCGCCACCAATGACTAACATGTACGCTGTCATTAAAATAGGGGAAATGACTTGTGAGCCTTTTCGAATAGCAAAAAAGCTAAATGCCTGTAAGAAAATCGATAAAAATACGTAGAAGTCTCCCCATGATAACGACGTCAAATTTATGGGGTCTTCTACAACTGCAATGCCAATTCCCGTAAAGCCTAATAAAAATCCGATTGTTTTAAATGTCGTAAACGTTGAAGCACGGAAAATAATCGCTAATAGCGCCGTTAGTAACGGACTTAATCCACAAATCAATGTCGTTTTCATTGCTGTCGTTTGTGCAACCCCAATTGCCAAAAGGGAATGATGACACACTACACCAAAAAAGATGGCAATAAAAATAGATTTCCACGGCATTTGGCGCTCATAAAGCTTCTGTCTAAATAAAAACAACAAAATAAATATCGTCATTCCCGCTAACGTAATTCGCACACTTTGCATAATTAACGGATCCAAATGTCCTGTTAATACTTTTAGCATCGTAACGTTCAATCCCCACCAAAGCATGACAAATAGCAAAATGGCGTATACTTGTATGTTTTTCATCCGCTAGTTTCTCCTGTCTTTTCATTCTATAATAAAAAAATAAGGGCTACCTGCTAAATAGGCACCCTTAATTTTTCGTCATCTCTTCAATTTGTCTTCGTTGCTCGGCTAGTAGTTCTTCAACTTGTAGCTCCGTTTGACGTTCCTCTTCTTCCTTT
>Ga0233379_1000131_pt1 | contig 10585 bp, 15 predicted proteins | sample ElkDunMinimDraft_8_FD_180679 | JGI IMG/M metagenome (GOLD analysis project Ga0233379, IMG submission 180679) | Fecal eukaryotic communites from dung pellets of Tule Elk in California, USA - Elk Dung F1 | ecosystem: Host-associated > Mammals > Digestive system > Large intestine > Fecal | place...
TTGTCTGCAAACGGCAGGATAATTAACTGAAAAGAGGTGAATATCATTTGGGTTTGCATTATCAAGAGTATGGGGATAAGAATGCTCCTTTGATGGTGTTTTTACATGGAGGTGGAGTAAGTAGTTGGATGTGGGATAAGCAAGTTCGATACTTTCGTCATTATCATTGCATTACAATAGATTTACCAGAACAAGGGGGAAGTAAATCTACAGAAAACTTTACTATTCAATTAAGTGCAGAAAAAATAAATGAGTTAATAGAAAAAATAGCAAACGGTAAAAAAGTAATTGTTATTGGCTTCTCATTAGGGGCGCAAATAGCTATTCAAATGCTAAGTATTAATCCCAGTTTGATTGATTATGCGTTCATTAACAGTGCATTAGTTCGCCCCAGTTTATTTGTTAGGAAAATGATCAAACCGTCTATAAAATTAACGTTTCCTTTAGTGGAAAATAAAACCTTCTCAAAACTTCAAGCGAAAACACTCTACATTGAAGAAGAATACTTCGAAACATATTACAAGGAAACCAATCAAATGAAATCAGATACGCTTATTAGAATACTAGAAGAAAATATGTCATTTGAAATACCACAAGATTTTAAAAAAGCAGAGGGCCAGATATTAGTTACTGTCGGTGAAAAAGAAAAGGCAGTCATGAAAAAATCAGCGATAGATATAGTTTCAAATAATCCAAATTGTACGGGGATAATTATTCCTAATGCTGGTCATGGAATATCTTTGTTGAACCCGGATTTCTTCAACAAAATGATAGAAAAGTGGATAGAGGATGGAACTTTACCTCAAGGCGTAGTCACAATAACGTAGAAATGTGTATGCTAGATTATTTATATAATCTGAAAGGCTGTGAAGTTATGAGAAGATTTAAAGCAATGCTATTTGATTTAGATGATACCTTGCTTAATAGAAATCAGGCAGTAGATAAAATGTTCTTAATGATTTTAGAAAAGTGTTATGAGAATGTTAATTTTGCAGCAAAAAACGAAATGCTGCAAAAGTTCAAAGAATATGATAACAGAAGCTATGGCTATGGTGATAAAACAAACGTTTTGGAATCATTTTTTGATGAATTCCCACCAAAATATAGACTGCCGCGCAATAATATTCAAGACTTTTGGAATAATCATTTCCCTCATTGTTTCTCTATAAAGCAAAATACTATAAATATAGTAAATACTATAAAGACGAAAGTTAAAATTGCTGTTATAACAAACGGCTCAACTAAGAGGCAAAAAGCAAAAATAAGTAACACTCATTTAAATAGTTGTTTTGATACAATAATTATTTCTGAAGAAGTAGGATTTAGTAAACCTGACAAACGCATATTTGAATTAGCATTAAATAAGCTTAATGTGCAAGCAGAAGACGTATTATTTGTTGGAGATGACATAGAAAAGGATATTGGTGGTTGTCAAAATACAAATATAAAGGGCATATGGTTCAATCCTCATAGAATGAAGAATGATACCGGAATAAAACCATATGCTGAGATCCATTCTTTTGATAGATTATTAAGCTTTCTTACATAAAAAATGTCTTTGTTACATTTCATTGAATTTGTTGATGGGGTAGTTATTTCTTAGTAAAGCTAGTTATAAGAAAGAATCTGGCTAAAATGGTACCGAAATCAAATAATGTTTTTGTATGGGTGAGGACATCAGGAATTGGATATGAAATAGGGAAATACCAATAGATTTTTACAACAACTAATGCAATTAACTGCTTAGAGATGCAGAAATATTTCCTACATTCATTTATAGTTCGTCTTACTAAAGGGGCAGGGATTTAAGTATTTTTGTAGAAATGGTCATGTAAAAGGAGGGAGTTCGATGTCCGAAACAAAGACGATTAAAGAGCTTGACTTAAGTTAGTAGGTTTTCAAGTTTTGTGTGCTGGTGACGAATATATAGTGGAAATTCCAAAGGCTTCATTTCTTTTAAATGAACGTATTAGTGAAATCAAGCAGGTGGTTAACCCATCGCAACAGTATGGTGCATTTGTTGTTGAAAATGAAACTGCCAATCATGATGGCTATTGGGTCTGTGTTGAAGTAAAAGAGTATGAGGATATTCCGTCTGATATGGTAACACTAACGATTCTGCCGCAATGGTATGCTGTAAATAAGAAGATAAGGAACGCTTATGACGAATTACATAAATGGATTGATGATAACAACTATACAAGATTAAAAGATAAATGGCATTTAGAAAAGTTTTATAGTTGGCAGGATGCTGAAAATGTAGATGTGGAGTTGTTTGATACTATATGTAAATAATCTTTCAACTAATGAAAGACTCTTCACGAGAGAGAAGTGGAAAAGTGAGACATGTGACATAGCCGAAAACTATTGGAGGTTTTTATGAAAAAAGTAATCTTGTTGACTTTATTATTTACATTTATGATTTCTTCCTCTGTTCATTCAGTGTCTTGGGCATATGTTTTTGTTGTTTGGGAAGGAAACGTTTATGAAGTTAAACAAGATGAAACTATTGCGGATAGTGAAATTGGTGAAGTGATAGGGAAAGTTAAGACGAAATCTAATGATAGGACCGGTAGTTATTACGGAGATGCTTCAAATTATTATTCAAAAGGAACGAAGTATTATGAAATGAAAGGAGTTTCGACTGCCGATGCAATTGCCATAAAAGATGGTAATCAATGGGTAAAGGCTGTATATGTTCATGAAGCACCATTTCACATTCTTAATCTATTTTCTAATATTATAATCATAATGGCTATGATTATAATGGCGCTAACTATAGTCGGAGTCGTTTTACATAATAAGAAACAATCCATTCCGAAATGATATTCATTGGTTAAAATGGAATGTGATAAGATAGTAAAATTAACTTATACAGGTGAAAATATGAATAATATTTTAAAACAATTAACTGAAATTGAAGGCGAACTTACAAAGCCATTTCCATATAGAGATACAGATCAAATACAGGAAGATTTTCGGGTTGATTTTTCAAAATTATCAGATGATGAGAATTGGTTAACCAGTGATTTTAATGATTATTCTACGAACATAGCTGGAACGTTAAGCTATGTTTTATTAGGTAAGACAAATAAAATCCCACAAGCTCAAGTTGAAATGTTAAATAAATCTTTCTTTGAATTATTTAACCAATATAAGTTTTTTGAAGACCAAATTGAATCCTATAACGATTTCTATAAGGAATATAAAACCTTCGAACATACAAGAAAATTATTGCTACAACTATTGTCAAAATGAGCAATGCTTATTTTGCCTCTTTTTGTGAACTTCTTATGGTGGCAGGGGGAGAGGAAGAAAAATAGAACCATTTGTTTTGATATACGTATAATTATCATATTGGGGGAAATTAAATGATTCAGCGATGGTTAGGTAATCAATTAAGACAACCTAAAGGTCTGCTTTCTAAATGGATAGGGATATATATGCAAAGAGGTAATGATTCGATTAATCGCTGGACTACCGATTTATTGGAGATAGAAGAAAGTGACGTGCTTTTAGAAGTTGGTATTGGCAATGGATCTACCTTACATTGTATTGTTGCTAGCACAAAAGTTAGGAAAATTTTCGGGTTAGATTTGTCTGATGAAATGATTAAAGAAGCTGAAAAACTAAATAAGGAATATATAGAAGATGGAATGGTTGTATTACATAAAGGAAGTGTCATTTCCTTACCTTACAAAGATTCTTTCTTTGATAAGGTTTTTTCCGTTCATACGCTTTACTTTTGGACTGACATTAACCAAGGGTTTTCAGAGATTCACAGAGTTTTGAAACCTGGTGGAAAACTATATTTATCTATCACCGATAAATCACAAATGGAAAAGATGAAAAGGACGAAAAACTTTCATTTAATTAAGACAGAAGAGATTGAAAAACTTTTAGCAAATCATATGTTTCAAACAATTAAATTACACCAAAAAGGCATGTATTGGTGTATAGAAGCAACAAAGTAATTACGGAAAGGAATCCTAAAATAGAATGATTTATTAGAAAAGCTATATTATGGCTTTGTGGTAGAATAATCCGTAAATAAACGGTTAAGGTGGTTTTAATAATACATTTAGCGATAAGGAGAATTCACCTTGGAATTTAAACTATTAGCAGAAAATGATTTAACTAAATGTACGGAAACATTTATTGAAGTATTCAATGATGAGCCTTGGAATGATGAATGGACATTTACAAAGGCTAAAAAATATTTACTGAATTTTTACCAGACACCTGGATTTCTAGGCGTTTTAGCGGTGGAAAACGACGAAATTCTCGGCTTTATTTTTGGTGTAAATAGAGTATGGTGGAGCGGAGATGAGTTTTTTATTAATGAAATGTGTGTAAGAACACAATATCAAAATAAGGGCATTGGAAAAGCGATGTTAAATCATTTGATAAAAGAACTTCATAGCAGCAATATAAGTAACATTACACTTCTCACAGATAGAGGTATACCTGCCGAAGAATTTTATAAGAAAAATGGTTTTGAAGAAATAGAAAGAATCATTTTCTTGCATAAGAACATCAAACTATAAAAATTTTCACTGTTGATTTTTATAAATTTCATTGATTGGAGTGGAGGCCGAGACACCGCAGTAATGTAAAACGACGAGGAGGCTTGGCGCACGCCCGCGGAAAGCGGCCGTCCGCAGCGGAAATCAGCAGTATTCTATAACAAAGCCTAAAATTAAAGGGAGCTTTAGTCCTATAACAAGTCAGCCACTTTCATATGAAGGTGGCTGTTTTTTTATACTTCTCGTAAACGAAAAAAGGAAAGTTTGTGGTTTTTGTCGAATTTATTAATTTAAAGATAAAAGTTTGGGGAGGATAATGTGTCGCAAGTTGCACTGTTGACGGTCACTCACGACCTTGAAGGAAAAAACCTTGAACTATTTAAACAAGTACAAAAGGGTCTTGAGGATATTTATGGTGAGCTTTTCATCGCCATTAGCGATTTGTCATCTACTGAATTGGTGAAAGAGATGGAAAGAAGTCGATTTAAAGTGAAGATTATTCCGAAGGAGGGAGCAGCTCAGGCACGGAGAGAAGTTGTGAAATTCGGTCTTACAGGTCAAAGTCAGCATTTCCATTATTGTGATTTTGACCGGTTATTAATTTGGAGTAAGAATCATTTAGATGAATTAAAGAATATAGTGCCGGTTATGCCGAATCACGATTACCTTATTTTAGGGCGTACTGAACGTGCAATGAACACACACCCAATGGAATGGATTGAAACAGAAAAGATCACAAATAAGATTTGTTCTTTAGAGTTAGGTAAGGAAGTTGATATAACAGCAGGTTCTTGTTCTTTTTCAAGGGAATGTGCGAATTATATTAATATTTTTTCAAAAGAAAAGATGACGGATGCAGAGTGGGCAATGATCATTCATAGAATTGCTAAATTGAATGTGGATTATGCTCAAGTTGAAGGGTTGGAATACCACGAAGATACTAACGGTATTACAAGGATTATAAGTGATTCTGAAAAATGGTTAGGAAGGCTTCAACTTAGTTTAATTATTAGTCAAACCGCATTGAAAATAGGTAAATAAATGCTTTTTAATTATAAGCTTATGAAAAAATGTACGTACGCTAACAGCGGCATTAGCAAAGTATCAGGGGTGTCGTTTTGGCAGCTTTTTGGACCAACTAAGGGGGGGAACTTATGATTTCAGAATTAAAAAAATCTGAATTCTATATGTGTAAAGGTTTGTTAAATGAGCAAGGTCAATTAGAAGCAAAAGCAGTAATCGAAGGAGTAAATCCAGGTCGAGTATTTGTAGATGCTATTGATGTGCCTACTTCTGGGCTTATTTGGTTAGGTAATAATGATGGCTTTATCTTTATTGGAGATGAAAAAAATGAAGGGTTCCATAACGAAATAAACCATTTTATTGATACAGTAATCACCCCAGAAGCAAGGAAGGTAGGATTAGCTTGGTTTGAGGGTGTTGGTAATCATAAAAAATGGGATAAGATGATTGAAAAGATATTTGAACAGCGTAATTTAGGAAGTTGGAATCAAAGGGTTTATACGTTACAAAAAAGCGATTATAAAAGTAATTATGCACTACCTATTGAACAAGGATATAGTGTTGTTAAAATGAGTGAAACACTTTATAACAACCGTAATAACTCCATTAAAAACATTGAATTTTTACATTCAAAGATTTTAGAGTTCTGGTCTTCACCTAAATGTTTCTTTAATGAAGGCATTGGTTATTGTATCGTCTACAACAATGAAATTGTAAGTGTGTGTTTTTCAGGGTTTGTAGTTGAAAATGTTCACTGTATAGATATTGAAACATTACAAGAGCATCAAGGTAAAAAGTTAGCACAAAAAGTAGCTTTAACATATGTAGAAGATTGTTTGGATAATAACATTGTTCCGTATTGGGATTGTATGGAGTCTAACAAGCCTTCAATTGCGGTTGCAGAGAATATAGGATTCAGAAATATATTTAACTATAAAGGATATGAATTTCCGTTTGCATAATTTTCACTTCAATTAAAAATAACTTTTCCTCAATATTAGGAGCTGATTGGTCAGCACGTTTCATTTCTAATGTTTCAAACGGGCAATTTAGTTGAATAACTTTTTTTAATAATTACGTTCAAGTTAGAGATAACAGATGGAGGTGAATAATGGGAGATATAGTCATTTCCAAAACACAGGTATACTTTTGGCTAGCTGTAATTCTTTTACTCTGTGGAATAATCTCTTGGGTTCCGTATTTAATTTTTGACATTCAAAAGCCATATGGGATGTTTACATTTTTTTTAAATTCAATCGGGTTAGTATTCGGTTCTTTATCAAATAACAAATTAGTAGCTTGGGGAAATTTATTAATGATATTTAGTGTGATTCCTGTTGTGATATTTGTATATCTAACAAAAGGGTATATACCTATGTAGCTATTAAAATTCATCGTATTTGTGATTAGATGTACTTAAACAGCTATAGCAAATGGCAAATTTACTGGAATTAAAAACCCATTCGACTTAAAGTTATTTGTAAAGAAGGGAATTGCTACTAGAAGTGCATATTGGGGAAGTTACAGGAATCCAGCATTGTTCTAATGTAATAAGAAAGTTCTTTTCGTAGGGATTGTTGCTTTTTAAGTCCTTTTCTTGTGCAACTATCACAATAAAATATGGGATAAATTTGTAATTTATAAAAGGGGTTGCTAGTAATTGAAATATCGTAAAGCAAGTATTGAGGATATTGAAAAATTAGTAGAACTGAGAAAAAAGCAATTAATTGATGAGGGCATAAAGCCTGATGTAGATATAGATAGAGAACTATCTATATTCTTTAAAAGTAAACTTACTGATGACACATTAATACAATGGTTAGTGGAAGATAATGAAGAAATAATAGCTTGTGGTGCTGTAATTTTTTATGATTTTCCTCCTAGCTATACCAATAAAACTGGTAAAAAGGCTTATATCTCTAATATGTATACTACTGATAGTTATCGTGGACAAGGTATTGCGAAAAAGCTGTTAACAAAATTAGTTGAAGAAGTAAAAATTTCAGGTGTATCAAAAATATGGCTTGGAGCATCAAAGATGGGAAAACCAGTATATAAAAAATTCGGTTTTATAGAAACTAATGATTATTTGGAGTTAAATTTAATGAATAGTGATGGATAGTACTTAAACTAACAGGGTCGTTAGCGGAGCAAGAGGACAGCGAAAAACTGTCTCTCTTTTTTAGCCGTTAGCAATGTTTACGAACAGAGCCAATAAGAAAGAAGATTTATTTAATGAGTGTTAACTACGCTTTTAGAAGGTATGACTATTGCTGGAGAGTAATCAAGTAACGGGGGCGATTGCGAAATAAGAGCAGTCGCTTTTCTACTTTCAGAGCAGGTAAGTTTAAATAAAATGGACTATATTGTAATATTCCTAATGTTTTAAGGGGGACTATCTGTGAGAAAAATTACATTATCAAACGGAAAAACGGTAGAGGTTGAATGTTTGAGTTGTGCATTGACTAGTGGATTAATTGAACTTGATGGTGGTGTGGTAGTAGAAACAGAGTATTTTCACGCTCACCAAGATGTAGCTTATCCGATAAAAGGGTTAATTATATTGGCATCAAAGCGTCATATTAAGTGTTTCGATGAATTGACTCAAGTTGAACAATTAGACTATGTACATCTTTTATCGAAAATAAGAAAAGCTCAAAGAAAAGTATTGGGTATTGAGTATGTGTATTATTTTTATAATGAAGATACAACGCATCATTTCCATACTTGGTTAGTTCCGCGTTATGATTGGATGTATGAGTTCGGACGTTCAGTTGAATCAGTAAGACCTGTCCTTCTTCATTCCAGAAATACTATGAATAGTGATACAAATATGAAAGAGGTAATGTCTGCATTAGAAGATTTAAAGAATGAATTAAATGATTAACTATTGGCCTAATAGGCGTTAATCTAAAAAGAATAGAATGCCCCTTTTTGCTGAGCATTTACATATCTTAGCTTAATAAAGATGTATAAAGTCTATCTTTCACAATCCTTAATAAGTTATAAAATTTTCCGATAAAACATAATAAGTTTTAGAAAGGAAAAGAATGTTATTGCGCGTATACATAATCATTTTAATTTTAGGTCTTTCTCTGCTAAGTGGCTGTAATTCATCTAATAACAATACATACTTATTCGAGGGTAATTCGATGCAACCGACTATCAGTGATCAAGATAAGTTGTTAGTGGACGAAACCTATTACGAAGATAATGAAGTTAAAACAGGGGATATTATAATATTTAAATATGGAAATGATTCATTTCATATAAAGAGAGTTCTAGGTTTGCCGGGCGAGTTAATCCAAATAAAGAACGGAAAGCTTTTAGTTAACAGAAAGCCAGTTAATCCTGTATTTGTTTTTAATGATATTCATGCTGATGAAACAATGGAAGAAGGACTGACTTTAAAGCAGGATGAATATTTCGTGATTGGTGACAATCCGGGATCGAGTAAAGATAGTAGACATGATGGCCCTCTAACTGAAGAAATGATAATAGGGAAGGTATTAAAAAAAGAAGCAAAGTAAAAGAAGGGAAAATGATGGGACTGCGGTTATGCCTATAAAGCCTGTTAGCTGAAGAACAGAACATAGCCTATAAAAAAGAAGATGCAAGAAAAGTAAAAAAAAGTGATAAGGGGGGATGCGAAGATGAGAGGGATGGATGTAGGATATATTCTGTTCTTAGTTGGAATTGTGTTTTTAATTATATCTTTGGTGATGAATACGCTGGATATAGAAGGTTGGCGTTTAATAAGTATTTTGGCTGTTCTATTTAATATTCTTGGGGCGATATTTATGGTTTGGTTCTTTAAAAAAATGACGAGGGATTAAGACGTAATATAGGGTGAATGAGTAAAGGCTGTAAATATACAGTCTTTTTTTAGGCTCTGTTCGTAGATATCAAGGGATATGGAGTATGGTAAATATACAAATTATAAAAGAATATAGTCTATCTTGGAGAGAATTACCTACCAGGCTGGAAAGCTATGGTGAACTATCGGAATCCTCCATTCAAATCAATTCTAATAGAAATTCAGAAGACTTAAAGTTTAATATGAAGATTCTCAGGAATTAGGCAAGTTGTCACGTAGCAACTGGGAAACCTTCTATTAATAGTACTTTTGATGCAAGGGGTTGCTGGCTGAAGCAACTCTTGCTCTATGAGTGTTAGATTGTGAAGAGATGTACTTGAGCAAATAAAGAAGCTGTAATGAGGTGCTTCTTTTATGTCTTCAATCGTTTTTTATATTATATTTCTTTATTAGTTTCTTAGCTTCTTCAATTCCTTCGTCTGTTAGGTAAACAGATTTTGATCGCTTGCTATCACGAATGAAATTGTTTTCAGCTAACTCATTTAGAGATTCGAAGGGATAGCCCTTCCAACTTCTTTGAGCTTCACTTAATCCATACTCTTCCTTAAAAGAGGTTAAATACAACAATAATATAGTTAATTCATCGATTTGTTCTTTCATCTAAACGAGCCCTTTCTTTTTTCTTTAGTTTAACTTCATTTATACAAATTTCCAAACCAAGGCAGCTTTTGCTGTCTCCTGTTGGGCAATTATAAAAGACGCCCTCTTATTAAAGAAAAGCGCCCGATTGTTGAAGAAGCGTCTCTATTTTCATTAAAGCCCATCCTGTTGGCTAATACACATATATTATACGCAGTGTGTCTCTTATAAATAAGCAATGACACCAGCGAATATAATCTACATTGGATTCCACTACGTTGCACAAAGTAGAGAAAACATATCATACAAAAAGTAAATATATGTAATTAATAAAAATATTTTACAATTAATCATTCAAACCGATATATAGTTTATAAATAAATTAAATTTTTAATATGAGAGAATTTTTATTACTAAATATGTGAGGTGGAAAAGAAATGAAAATTTCAAATCAACAACCTAATTACGCACAGGCAACACAAACAAACACGAAGATTCAGCATCATAACGTATTTGAAGGTGAAAAAGAAAAAAGAATGGAGATATTAAGAGAAAAATATACCAAGATTCATCAAGAAAA
>Ga0233379_1000132_pt1 | contig 10585 bp, 12 predicted proteins | sample ElkDunMinimDraft_8_FD_180679 | JGI IMG/M metagenome (GOLD analysis project Ga0233379, IMG submission 180679) | Fecal eukaryotic communites from dung pellets of Tule Elk in California, USA - Elk Dung F1 | ecosystem: Host-associated > Mammals > Digestive system > Large intestine > Fecal | place...
CACCTTTACAGATATTCCCCTATTATCATACTTATTTTTACATGTTTGAACAATTTTTACAAATTATTTCTACTTTTTTGTTGATAGCGATACTGACCAACGAGCATTTTTATAATATGTTCAAACATTTGACTTCTAGACATTTCTTCATTTGTGAATACTCCGATAGCCCCTTCTTTCTTACGGATATTCTTTTTCTTTGTATAATCATCCATGACTGGGCCTAATTCCTCACCATTTAACAGACGCTCGGCTACTTCTTCTGGTAGTTTAATTCGGGCACCCCCTGCAATGATTGGGTTCATATGCTCTGCAACAAGAGCCCCCCAATTACAAAGCATTAATCCATAGGAGGTTTTTACAACTCCACCCTCTAAACCAATTCCGATTTGACTATTACCAGTAGCTAAAGCTCCTTCCGCTCGATTAATAGCTCCCATAATGGTTTCATCATCTGAGAATGGTTGTTCAGAAACCCTAGAAGGAACATCGACTGCTTTGACTGAGTCTGTCGGTTGATTAAATACCTTTAATACCGCTTCTACTTTTGCAGGATTTTTGCTACCAATTGAAATAATCATTTTATTTTAACAACCCTTTCACAGACGGACAATCACGACGTTTTAATCGTATTTACTGTTGATTGATCGCTCTTTCTTACTAAAGTAACAAGTAGTTCTTTCGCTGCCGCATAATCTTCTACAGATATGATTGCAGCATGAGTATGAATATAGCGAGAGCAAATTCCTACGAAAATACTTGGTACTCCTTCATTAGAGATATGAACCCGTCCAGCATCCGTTCCACCTGGAGATACGAAATATTGATATGGAATTTTATTTGTTTCTGCTGTGTCTAAAACAAATTCTCTCATTCCTTTATGAGTAACCATCGTTGGGTCATAAATGCGAAGTAGGGCACCTTCTCCTACTTTGCCAAATATATCTTTTCTACCAGTAATATCATTAGCTGGACTAACATCCAACGCATAAAAAATATCCGGTTTGATCAAATTAGCAGCTGTTTGAGCACCTCTTAAACCAACTTCTTCTTGTACTGTCGCACCTGAATATAAAATATTCGGAAGTTTCTCTCCATTTGTTTCTTTTAACAACTCGATTGCTAAGGCACAGCCTATGCGATTATCCAATGCTTTACCCATAATCTTTTTCTCGTTCGCCAATTGAGTAAATGGAGATATAGGAACAATTTGTTGCCCTGGACGTATACCGATTCTTTTAGCATCCTCTATATTATCTGCCCCAATATCGATAAGCATATTTTTAATATCCATTGGCTTTGAACGTTGTGATTCATCTAATAAATGAGGTGGTATAGAAGATATAACCCCAACAATCGGACCATTATCCGTAATAATTTGGACTCGCTGAGCTAGTAAAACTTGGCTCCACCAACCTCCCAAAGTTTGGAAACGTATTAGCCCTTGATCAGTGATAGAAGTAACCATAAACCCTACCTCATCCATATGTCCCCCTACCATAACTTTAGGGCCTTTTTCATCTCCAACCCTCACTCCAAAAATACTACCTAATCCATCTTGGATAATTTCATCACTATACTTCGAGAGTTCAGAACGCATAAATTTTCTTACCTCGTGCTCAAAGCTCGAAGCACCTGGAAGCTCTGTTAACGTTTTAATTAGTTCGATTGTTTCCTGATTCATGTCAATTCTCCTTTTTATATATCCTTTTTTGAAAATAGCTTGTTAGATGAGTCTCCTAACGAAACCTTTTAAAAACAGCCTAAAAATATGTATTATGTTTATTTTACCTAAACTTAAACAAGGATACCACTGTAAGACTTATTATTGAAATTGCTGTTGTTAATTTCCTTATGTATACTAATTACAGATACTGCAAATTCTATATAAACTGTAGGGGGCAATAATTAAATGAAGTGGAAAAAATTCTTATTAGGAGCGGCAGCTGGATTTGCTTGTACTTATGCAGCTAAAATAATCATACATAAATATGAACAAATAGCTCCTGAAACGATATTAAATGAAGTGAAAACTGAAATGAAACAATATGGTAAAATTATCGGCTCTTGGATTGTAATGACTCCAGAAGTATATACAATAAACAGTAAGCAATACAAAGTGTATAGAGGCGGTTATACACAAATGAGCCAAGAACAGCCTATCCAGTTTGAGTTTATTGCAGATGCTAGAACAGGAACACTTTTAGAACTAAAATAAACAAGACAGTCTCTCCAAGTGATTCTGTTCACTTTGGAGAGACTGTCCTTTTTATTCCGTTCTTTCTATCCGACGTTCTATATTATTTCCGTCTTTATTAAACATAACTGCACGCGTAAGAGCATCATGATAGAAAGTAAACCACGCATTTCTTTCTAGACCGTATTTCATCCATTTTTGTTTGGAAGTAATCGAATCTAATGGGAAATCGTCATATGCCATAACCCATAATACATTCGAATGGGCATGAGTAGGCATAATATCTGCCATATGAATGATTCGCTCATTTCCATCCTTAATGATAATAATAGCATGGCCATTACTATGACCGCCTGTACGAACCATTCGAATGGATGGAGTTATGTTAATTTCCATATCAAAGGTTTTTACTTGGTTTTGAACCGGTTCCCAATTTTCCCTCCAATATGTATTTTTCGAACGAATATTAGGATTTCTCATTTCATCCCATTCTATTTTAGAAGTGAAAATTTGGGCATTTTTAAAGACCGATGTCCATTGACCATTTTCAAATTTCGTCAAACCACACGCATGATCATAATGTAGATGAGTCATTAAAATAATATTTATATCATTAACGGTTAATCCAAGATGCTTCAAAGAATTTTCTATGTTAGATTCCGATTTAATTCCAAAGTTTCTTATTTGCTTATCTGTAAATTTCCCGTTACCTAATCCAGCATCAATCAAAATATTTATCCCTTCAACCGTTTGAACAAGAATAGGATCTGCAGGCAAAAGTATTTGATTTTGATCGTTGGAAGGATATTTTTTTGACCAAAGTGGTTTCGGTACAACTCCGAACATAGCTCCCCCGTCTAAATTCATCACTCCTCCACTTAACCACGTTAAAGAAGTATTTCCGATATACAATTGATCCATGTTCTCCTCCTACATATTGGCCATTAAATTGTTCAGATCTAACTAATGGCACTTTAATCAAATCGTAAATGATAAAATTCACTTTCTAAAAGATTGTTTTTGGCACAAGTCCCGAGAATGAAACGAGTATAACAAAGTTGGTTAATTGGTAGTATGGTTCAAAATCCCTACTAGGACTTGTAGTCCCCTCTAAGCATCCTTTAGCAGAAAAACAACCCATAACTTGTAAACAGGATAGAAGGTTATAAAACAGCCACTATAAAAAAATGGGGCATACTAATTTGTGTAGTATACCCCATCTTGTTTTAAACATTAATTATTAAATTGTGCTTCAACACGATAAATCCTGCTACCTTTATTAGAAAACTTTTCTTCATATTCTGTCATAACATTATCTTCTGGTTGTGAATCATGCAAATGTAAATTAACATCTTTTAGAATCATTCCATATTGCGACATGCTTGTTAATGAATACTGGAATAAGCCGCGATTATCTGTTTTGAAATGAATTTCACCTTTTTCGGGTAAAATATTTTCATAAATATTTAAGAACGATGAGTACGTTAATCTTCTTTTTTCATGACGGGTTTTCGGCCATGGATCCGAGAAGTTTAAGTACACTCGGCTAACATCACCTTTCGCAAAATATTTTTGCAGGTCAACTGCATTCACTTGTAGTAATTTTACGTTTGGAAGGTCCGCTTCTATAACATTATTTAGCGCATAAACGATAACACTTTCAAATACTTCGATTCCAATGTAATTAATATCTGGATTAGCCGCTGCCATTCCCGTAATGAAACGCCCTTTTCCAGAACCGACTTCAATATGAAGTGGATTGTCATTTCCAAAAAGCTCGTTCCATCTTCCTTTGTATTCTTCTGGATTAGGAACGACAAATTGTGGATGACTTTGAATTTTATCTTTAGCCCAAGGCTTATTTCTTAGACGCATGCATGTCCTCTCCTAATTTCAAATTATATTTTCAATCCTTTTTTACTAACATGTATAAGAATGTTGTTTTAGTGGTAATCTACACAAGAAAAGCCCCTAAAAAGGAGCTAAACCATTATCCAGTTATCAACTGCTGGTATTCTAATTAAAGCATTAGAAGAAAGGTTGGGTACCCATGCCTCTATCTCAGCAACATCAAGTAAGCATTTTAAAAGACATCTTGAATGACCATCAAAATGACTGCTGTGGTTCGGTTTCTGAATGCGAGCAAGTCGAACGGCTCGTTAAATCGTTATTAGCCAACGGACAGCTTACGCAAGAAATAATCCCGATTTTGAACGAAATTTATACGTACAGTCAAAACGGAAAATATACAGCCGATTTAGATAGTCATATTTCTGAACACCAAGAGCAATTATCTCAATGGGTAAGCTCTATTGACCAATTTTCCTAGTCATTCATTGACAAAAGTGTTTAAATGGGTTATCCATTCTCCCATTTCATCTAACCGATTTTTAGATTTATGCCATTGAATTGCTAATATGCTTTGTATAATCACATACCATTGCATTCGTGCAATAAGAGAATCAGTAAGTTCTATCTCATAGGATTCGAGCCATGTTTTCCATTCATTTTTAGGTATATAAAAATGAAGAAGCATCCCAATATCAATTGCCGGGTCGGCAATCATGGCTCCATCCCAATCAATGAGAAATAACTCATCCTTTTCAGTTAATAACCAATTATTATGATTAACATCGCAGTGACATACTACAGTTTCCTCGCAGGCCACATAAGGAAGCATTTCCATCAACTTTGCGAACGCAGCAACTATATAAGGCTCTGAAGAAAGCTCTTTATCGAGAGAATTCATCGTATCTTCTAATAGTTGCTTAGGCGTCAAAGGAGACTTCCCTAGTCTTCTCAACATTGACAATAAAGGTTTAGATTGGTGAATTTTTCTCATCAAACGTGCCACTTGTTCTTGTCTCATTTCATGCTGAGATAATTCTCTTCCATTTAACCAAAGTTGTGCTGTAATAACATCTCCACTTTCGAGTCTTCTTGTCCAAATGAGCTTAGGCACAATTCCTTCTGCTGACAAAACTGCTAGAAATGGAGAAGAATTTCTTTTAAGGAAGAGTTTTTGCTCATCATGAATAGCAATAAAAGCTTCTCCAGTAGCACCACCAGCGGGAGTAATTTCCCAATCTTGACCCAATATATCCTTCAATGTGGTCACCTACATTTTCATTCAATAGCTTTTCAATCTCAAGTAGGAAGTTTTAATATAAATCTTCCACTACATACAAATGTATATGATAACATATTAAACATTAAAATTAAACTAAAAAAAGACAGCTATCAGTTACATAGAACCTAACAATAGCTATCTTTATAAATTTTATTTAAAATTACTGGCCTCGTCAAGTGGATTACACTAAAAAGCTGACAACCTTTGTTTTGGCAACTAAATAGTCTAATAGTTACTTAGATTAACTGTTAACAAACACCTTCACTTTCTTAGGAATTAATTTAACATTAACCTCTTTACCATGGTATGACTCTCCATCAGTTTGAATCGATGTTTCTTTGTCAGCAAAGGCCTTCATTTTCCGACATTCAAAGTGATCAACCCACCGATGTAGCTTCATATGCCCACCCCAAAATACTGTTACAAAAACAAATAGGAATAAATAGGATGTCAGACTATGAACTACAAAGACTCGCAATTTACCATCGTCAGCTGATGAATTAGGAGATACTTTAATTCCACCTCCAAAATAAGGCTGATTAGAAGCCACTGCAAACCAAACTCGTTCATATTCTCTCACTTGACCATCTGTTTCTATTTTCAAATGAAAAGGTTTAAAAACAAATAGCTGTTTCACAAAATAGTAAATATAAATGAATTTTCCTATTTTCCATCTTTGAAATCGTTTTTTCCATTTACTATTATTTGCTTGTTCGCAAATACTAGCATCAAAGCCAATTCCTAAACTGTTCACAAAATATCTTTTCCCTGCTTGAGTAGTCACTTCACATACATCGATTACAGCACAATCTTCTTTATTCTGAATTAGATGAAGTGCATCTTCAATACTCTTTGTTTTTTGTATTCCACGGACATAATCATTTCCCGACCCTGCTGGTATCGAACCTATAATAGCTTGTTCATAGCCAATCGAGCCATTTAACACTTCATTAAATGTCCCATCTCCCCCAACTGCAATAATAACTGTTTCTTCCGTTGCTTTTTCCAAAATTGATTTTGTCAGCTCTTTAGCATGAACAGCGTATTCCGTTTCGAAGCATGTGTAGCTTTGCTTTTCCTGTTTAAGTATTGCTTCTAATTTGGACCAAATTTTATTACTATTATGAGATTCTATATTTCCATTTTTCACAAAATATATATGACTACTATTTAGTTTCGGTTTCTGCTTCATCAGAGAACTCAATTGGATCATTCCATTCTAATCGCATTGTTGAAGTTGTTTGACAATAATTAAGTAACGCCTCTGCCCCCTTCAATTGTTGACTTTTCAAAGGTGAGCTGAGATTTCGCATCGACTGAAACCACTGTGGAAAGCTTCTTTTATCAAGTAAACGCAGATCATGCGAAACAATTGGATAATCAATGTAACCTGTTCTTGAAATAATTGCTTTTTTGATAGGCAATTCTACACCATATAAATCGTAAATATTCCTCACAATTGTCTCCGTTCTTTTTAAAGAGATATGTGGGTTCAGTATTTTTTTATCTGGATGATGATGATGTTTCTCTAACCAAAATTTATCATCACTTCCTATAAAAACTGCATCCTCATCCTCTTCTAAAAAGCTGACACACCAAGTTGCTGTTGGAGTTAAAATGATAGTATCCGTTTCAACGGGTGCTTTTTTTAGCTGCAGTACCGGTTGAAATAAGACCAAAAAGGTATCCGGAAATCTTTGCAGAAAAAACTTAAGCTGCTCATCTTGATAAAAGGAAGGATCGACTATAGATCTTTCTCTTATTGTTGTTGTTGCCCACTTCATTTGAAAATCAAACAACCGGTTTAAAAATGCTACCTTTAAATCTTCCTCAGTCCTTGGAATAATCGACAGTTGCATTTGAAACTCGTCTTCTTGCGTATCAATCTGTACATCTTCTATTCGTACAAGTTCTTCTTTGGAAACTTTTCTTTTAACAGCTGATTTCAACTTCTCTATGAATGTCGGCTTTTCTGTTATCCAGTCATCCTCCTCATCATCTTGAAGCATTTCATATAGCTCACCCGCTAAGAAAGCGGCATGTAGCTTAGACCATTGCTGTTTCTTCAGTCTGACAAACTGTGTTTGATAACGATATATATCTTGTTCATATCGTGAAATATAATCTTGTAATTTAACAAGCTGCCCCATTGTTTCACAACCTATTCATTTAATTTCTATCCATACCCTTATAAATATATCGACCATAACTCATGATACTTTGGCACTTCATCTAGTTTTGTTTCAAACAAAACAATTCGGTTTACTGTTAAAAAATGTGGCTTCTCCAACAGCTGATTAGCTCTATCAATTGTAATAGAGGAAAAGACTGATTCACCACTATATTTTCTAGCCATCGTTATATGCGGTTTGTACGGCCTTTGATCAAGCTCATAACCATGTTTTCTACATTTTTCGGCTACTTCCTTCTGTAATGCCATCAGCTTCTCTTCTGCTTTCGGAGCACACCAAAAGATTCGCGGACTCTCCTTTTTTCCGAACGTTCCAAAGTTAGTCAGTTGTAAAGAGAACGCGCCATAATGACGGACGGATGCTTCTAAATCGTTCATACAGTCCTTGAGTCGCTCTTTGTCAGATGCACCTAGAAAGGCCAATGTAATATGCAAATCTTCTTTATGTGTCCATCTATTAAATTGCAGTTCCTTCTTTAAGACTTCTGTTTTCCCTTGAAGAAATTGCTTGTCATCATTTTCTAAAGGTATTGCAATAAAGAAATGCTTTTGCAAAAAGATCACCTCATAATACATCAAAATAGCCGGGATATAACAGAAATCACTAAGCCGACCTTTATTTTGTTAATTCCTCATACATGTGCCATACATTGAACGTTGATTTCAGCCTCAAACGCAGCCTGCAATTTTTTAGATATGTTTCCAACTAAACCCTTTCCAATTTTTCTTCCCTCAACTTCTAAAATAGGCATCACCTCTGAAGTTGTGCTAGTAAGAAAGGCTTCATCAGCATCGAATAATTCATCTATTGTAAAGGTGGTTTCATCTACATCGATATTTTGCTCCATACATTTTTTCAACACTACTTGCCTTGAAATACCGTTTAAAATGAGGTTATTTGCAGGATGGGTTAATACTACACCATTTTTTACGATACAAATGTTTGATGCACTTCCTTCTGTTATAGCCGAACCACGATGAAAAATTGCTTCGTAGCACCCTTCCTCCGATGCACTTTGACGAGCCATTATATTTGGAAGAAGATTTAAGCTCTTTATTTCACATTTCAACCAACGTATGTCTTCTACCAGTTTTACTTTCACACCTTGCTTAATACTTTCAAAAGGTCTGTTCAGTTCCTTTGTATAGGCAACTATAGTCGTTTTTTCATCACTCGGAAACAGATGATTTCTTGCTGAAACACCCCTCGTCATTTGTATATAGACAATTCCAAGCTTTAATCGGTTTTCTCGAACTAAATTTCCCAGTATTTCCTCTAATTCTTCTATACTATACGTTATTGTCAGTTTTATTTTCTCCGCACTTTCTATTAATCGCTGAAGATGTTCTTTTACAGTAAACATTTTACCGTTGTAAATTCGGATAACCTCATAAATGCCATCTCCAAATTGATATCCACGATCTTCAATATCCACTTTAGCATCTTCTCTATTAATGAATCGTCCATTTAAAAACACAAGTGCCATAAAAGCATCCCCCATTCATACGAATGTCATTAAATAAACTCCCTCGAACAAACTTTTATTTTGCTAATTCATATATAGCTTCTGCGTATAATGCCGTTGCTTTAAACAAATCTTCAATATACATATATTCATCTTTTTGATGAGCAATATCCTCTCTACCAGGGAATAACGGACCGAAAGCCACACCTGCTTCTAGTGAGCGCGCGTAAGTTCCTCCACCAATAGCAATCAACTCTGCTTTTTCGCCTGTTTGTCCTTCATACACCTTAGATAAAGTTTGAACTAAGAAACTATCTGCTTCCACATGATGAGGCTCAGAGTGTGATAAGGTAATTAAAGCAAAATGATTTTCTTTCAAAGTGGCTGTCAGCTTATCTTTCGCTCCATCAAAATCATAGGTCGTTGGATAGCGTAAATTCACACCAATTTGTCCACCATTTTGCTTGCTGTATTGCAAAATACCAACATTTAATGTAACGTCTCCAATCTCAGGGTGATTGAAAGCAATGTCAAAAGCATTTCCTCTTGATTCACTTAAATACTTGGCTACGAACGCAAAATATTCCTGAGCATGTTTCGATAATACTAAATGATTTAAGAAAGATGCTAATTGTAATCCAGCATTCACACCATTTTTCGGTTCCATTCCATGGGCTGAAACTCCTTCAACTTCTAAAATCAGTTGATTACCGTCTACATAGCTAGTCCCTTTTACATTTTGACTAGTTAGGAATTGCTCGAATGCTTCTTGTGTTGGTTTCATCTCTCCTGTTATTTGCAATATAGCCTTTGCGTAATCAGGGACCATATTAAACCGTCTTCCTGCAGCATATTCAATAACCTCTATATTACTTTCGCCACTTTCCAAATTAGGAGCTTGCTTAATATAAAAATCCCAAATGCCTTTTTCTGCATAAATAATTGGGAAATCTGCATCTGGAGCAAACCCTAAAGTAGGCATTTCTTCATGTTTAAAATATGTATCCACACAACGCCATTCTGACTCCTCATCTGTACCAAGAATCATGCGAACTCGTTTAGAAAGTGGTAGCCCTAACTCTTTTACAATTTTCATTGCATAATAGGCAGCCATCGTCGGACCTTTGTCATCTAATACGCCACGAGCAAAAATCTTACCATCTCTAATTTCTGCACCATATGGATCACTACTCCAGCCATCTCCTTCAGGTACTACGTCAACATGACAAAGGACACCTAAAATGTCATCTCCGCTTCCCATTTCAATATGTCCTGCTAAATGTTCGACATCCTTTACTACAAAGCCGTCTTCTTGCCCTTTATTCAACATAAATTGCAACGCTTCTTGAATCCCTTCACCAAGCGGAGCTTTAGGGGTAGCATTCTCTTCATCTAATACACTTTTAATTCGTAAAAATGCTTGAGTATCCTGGATAAGTGCTTTTTTTCTTTTATTTACTTCTTCCGTCCAATTAATCTTTGTCATGATGAGACAACTCCTTCTATTCTTCATTTAGGCTTATGTTTCACTATTGATTTTATCAGTTTTTCTTGATTGGAACGTAAAGGCGACTCTTGCTTTGTTCAATAACAATCAAAAC
>Ga0233379_1000133_pt1 | contig 10528 bp, 14 predicted proteins | sample ElkDunMinimDraft_8_FD_180679 | JGI IMG/M metagenome (GOLD analysis project Ga0233379, IMG submission 180679) | Fecal eukaryotic communites from dung pellets of Tule Elk in California, USA - Elk Dung F1 | ecosystem: Host-associated > Mammals > Digestive system > Large intestine > Fecal | place...
AGAAGCAAGATCATTTTGTGAAATGAAAGGATCTTCTTTAATCAATTGATAAATGATAGATTCTTTTTCATTCATTCATTTTTTCACCTACCTTATTCAACATTTGTTCTAATTATAAACATTTGTTTGTAGCTAAACAAGTTTTAGTAATTAGTAATTTTTGGTGCTTTAAAATTCTTTTGAATGCAGATTGCTAACTTTATCCATACTACCTCTATACGTATATTTGGCTGGAGTGAGGATGAATGAAAGAAGTTGTTTATATTAGGTTGCGTAATCGCGTAGATGTACATGGAGAAAGAAAGTTATTATTGGGCGATATTGCAAAACTAATTGGTTCTAGTCATATCGTTGCGCAGCTTAATAAGCTTCAAGCATATGAAATTACAAAGCAAGATCGTAACATTGTCATCATTGATTTAATTACAGTAATCGATCAAATTAGGGGCTATCGAAATGATATAGAAATTCAAGCTATAGGACCATCCTATGCAATTATTGAGGTTATTCCGAAGAAAAAAAGAAAAAGCTTTTTTTTATTCATTTTAGTATGGCTTCTTTTATTCATAGGGTCAGCTCTTACTATTATGAACTTTCATGAGGATGTAAGCATGCGTTTCGTTCATCAAAGGTTGTATAAGTTTATAACGGGAACAGAGACGGATAAACCATTAATATTGCAAATTCCATATAGCTTCGGTTTAGGTATTGGAATGATTTTATTTTTTAATCATTTTTTTAAGAAACGATTTAATGAAGAACCGAGCCCGTTAGAAGTAGAAATGTTCAATTACCAACAAGACTTAGACCACTATGTCATGATTCACGAAAACAAAGAAAGTAAAAATGAAATTGATGATCATTCAAATTTGTAGTGTTTTATTTGTTGGATTAGCTGGTGGCCTAGCAGTAGGGGCAGGATTTGTTGCGTTTCTTACAGTGCTAGGTGTTATTCCTCGACTGACCCAATTAACTAAGACAAATAGTAAGCTTCATTTTTATGAAGTTGGTGTTATTACAGGTGTTGTTTGTGGAAGCATTATTAGCTTGAATGATATTTCGTTAGATGTAACGGCTAGTATATTACTTTTTATAGGTGCATTTAGTGGTGTTTTTAATGGAATGCTTGCTGCAGCCTTAACAGAAGTTCTAAATGTTTGGCCTATTTTATCAAAGCGTATTGGCATTTATGATAGACTCATTTATTTGCTGATGGCAATTGTAATCGGAAAAATATGTGGTTCTTTATTTCAATGGATTTTTTTTATCGGATGAAAGGAAAGGGTTTATGAGCGATAAACGAAAGATTATTATCATCACGGACGGAGACGAATATGCGAAGCGATCAGTTGAAATTGTTGCCAAGGATATTGGTGGTCGTTGTCTCTCAATTTCCCATGGTAATCCGACAAATATGAGTGGGAAAAAAATTGTAGAACAAATTAAAAAAGTTGCTTATGATCCTGTTCTTGTGATGGTCGATGATAGTGGCTTTGTAGGTGAAGGAGAAGGGGAAAAGGCTATGAAATATATAACGCAGCACCCTGATATTGAAGTATTAGGGATTATTGCAGTAGCCTCTAAAACGAAGCAAAGAGAATGGACAAAGGTAGATGTATGTGTTGATAGAGATGGATTGTTAACGGAATATGGGGTAGACAAGAATGGGCTAAGAGAAATGGAAGTTGGCAGAATTAATGGAGATACCGTCTATAACATTGATTCATTAAACGTGCCCATTGTTGTAGGTATAGGTGACATAGGGAAAATGGCTTTGCGAGACCATTATAGCAGAGGTTCTCCAATCACTAGGCTAGCTGTGGAAGTAATCTTGGAAAGAAGTGATTATTATGGGAAATCAAAAAAGTAAGACACCCTTACCTACGGATTTGATGGCGACTGAAAAGTTCATGAGAGATAAAGTGGGATTAGGAGTAAGCTTTGATTTAGGAGTAAGAAAGGTAAAAATATTAAAAAAAGAAGTCAATGTCTATTATGTCAATGGCCTTTGTGATACAGCTTATGTTATTGAATTGCTTAAAGAATTGGTTAATCTGAATGATAATGAGTTAGTAGATACAAATGTTTTTTCGCTCATTCAAAATCGGTTGGTTAATCAGTCTGTATCACCCGTTTATACATTAGATGAATTGGTTGATCAAGTTTTAACTGGTCTTGTTGTATTCGTGATTCAAGGTGATTCAACTGGTTTGGTAGTAGATGTAAGAAGTTACCCTGGACGTCAGCCATCCGAACCGGATACTGAAAAGGTTGTTCGTGGTTCGAGAGACGGTTATGTAGAAAATATTATCGTCAATACAGCGCTTACTAGAAGAAGAATTCATGATGAAAGATTACGTTTTGAGATAATGAAGGTAGGAGAACGATCTAAGACTGATATTGCAGTCGCATATTTAAAGGATGTTGCTAATCCAGATTTAGTAGACACTGTTAAGAAAAAAATTGAGGCAATTCATATTGACGGTTTAACGATGGCTGATAAAACAGTGGAAGAATTTATGGTGAAGCAAGGATATAACCCATACCCGTTAGTTCGTTATACGGAAAGAGCGGATGTTGGTGCTACACATATTTTGGAAGGTCATGTTCTTGTGTTTGTTGATACATCACCATCCGTTATTATAACTCCAACTACCTTCTTTCATCATGTTCAACATGCGGAGGAATATAGGCAATCTCCAGCAATCGGAACGTTTGTTAGATGGGTAAGATTTATAGGGATATTTGCCTCTTTATTTCTTTTGCCGTTATGGTATTTATTTGTGTTGCATCCTGAGTTGCTCCCCAATCAATTAGCTTTCATCGGACCGAATGATAAGACACATATACCGATATTGTTACAACTTTTAATTGGAGAACTAGGTGTTGAATTTATGCGTTTAGCAGCCATACATACACCGACACCACTTTCCACTGCAATGGGCTTAGTGGCTGCTGTATTGATTGGACAAATTGCCATTGATGTAGGTTTTTTTGTCGGAGAAGTCATACTTTATGTAGCAATTGTAGCTGTAGGTACATTTGCAACTCCAAGTATTGAATTAAGTGTAGCAAACAAAATCACAAGGTTATATTTGCTTTTTGCAGTAGCTTTATTTGGAGTTCCGGGATTTGTAGTGGGTATAACGGTTTTTATCGTGTATTTGACGAATGTTAAGTCGTTAAAAACCCCATATTTATGGCCGTTCATTCCTTTTAATCTTGCAGCCTTTTGGCAAATTCTTGTTAGGAAGTCGATGCCAGGTTCGAAAATTAGACCGAGTATTGTTCATCCGCAAAATCAGTTTAAACAACCAAAGGACTAATAAGTCTTATCTTGAAGTAAACGAACTATTATGTTAATTTAATATTATTTATATTTGGAATTTCATAAAATATAATTCATCTCATCATATCCAAGTGAATACAAGTAATTAAGCTTGTCAGAAATTCGTACCCCTTTTGTGAGAATGAAAGACATACATACACAAAAAGGATGGTTTAGAATTTGGATACGTCTCGAAGTGTAAGTTAACGAATGACTACACCCGTATTTTTAGAAGGTTCGTACGCAATAGATATATAGAACTTATTTGGAGAGGGATGAGCATAATGCATTTTTACGGAAGTGGTAAAATCAATAGCAGTGGACATCTGGAAATCGGTGGTATAGATACTGTTACACTTGCCAAAAAGTATGGAACACCATTGTACGTGTACGATGTTGCTTTGATTAGAGAAAGAGCAAGAGATTTTAAACAGACATTTGAGCGTCTAGGCGTTTCTTCACAAGTTGCTTATGCGAGTAAGGCTTTTTCCTCAATTGCTATGATTCAGTTAGTTGAGGAAGAAGGCTTATCCTTGGACGTTGTTTCAGCAGGTGAACTTTATACGGCGTTAGCAGCCGGTTTTCCTAAGGAGAAAATTCATTTTCATGGTAATAATAAAAGTATCGAAGAACTTGAAATGGCCATTTCTGTTGGAATAGGTTGTATTGTAGTGGATAATGATAGAGAGCTCCAGCTTTTATCTGAGCTTTGTGAAAAGCAGCAGAAGAGAATGTCTATTTTACTGAGGGTAACACCTGGAGTTGAAGCTCATACTCATGATTATATTGTGACAGGGCAAGAGGATTCCAAATTTGGCTTTCATTTGTTTAATGGACATGCTGATCAAGCAGTAATAAAGGCGATTGAACATGATTGGCTTGATTTACTAGGGTTGCATTGTCATATTGGATCGCAAATTTTTGAAACGACAGGTTTTCTATTAGCAGCACAAAGACTAATGGAAAAGTTACGAGATTGGAATGCTTTATTTGATTTTCAAGCGAATGTATTAAATTTAGGAGGAGGATTCGGTATTCGTTATACAGCAGAAGATAAACCTCTTCCAGCAGCAAAGTACGTCGAAGAAATAGTATTGGAAGTAAAAAAACTTGCAAAAATATATGAATTGCCGATTCCTGAAATTTGGATTGAACCTGGTCGCTCTTTAGTTGGAGATGCTGGGACAACGTTATATACGATTGGAAGTTATAAAGAAATACCGAATGTACGGAAATATATTGCTATTGATGGCGGTATGAGTGATAATATCAGGCCGGCTTTATATGATGCTAAATATGACGCAGTTTTAGCTAATCGAATGGAAGCAGAGATAGAAGAAGAAGTATCTATAGCAGGAAAGTGTTGTGAAAGTGGAGACATGTTAATTTGGGATTTGCCTCTACCGAAAGCGGAAGTTAATGATTTGTTGGCTGTATTTTGTACGGGTGCATATGGGTATGCGATGGCGAATAACTATAATAGAATCCAAAGACCAGCAGTGGTTTTTGTCGAAAATGCCCAAGATCAACTTGTGATAAAAAGAGAATCTCTAGAGGATATTATCAAATTGGATTTACCGTTAAAGCAAGTGGCGAGAAAATAATAACAATAACAACTAACCTGCTCTATTGTTTTTTAGTAGGATACTTTTTTGTTCTTTTGGCTGTGTTATCGTTCAAAGTTGATTTTTTCATAGATTCTGTTGACTTTCGCTTCGGACGGTGACTCTTGCGGTCAAAAAGCGGGACAGGTGGGACACCATAGGCACTCATTGTGCTCGAGGAGGCTCGCAACGCGCCCTGCAGAAAATGTCGATTTAACAAGTAGGTAGAAAATAATTGTAATTAAGCAACGAAGTATACGAGAACAGGTTTAAAATAAAAAAGGCTTCTCAGGTTATCGTGATTACGATACTTGAGATAGCCTTATTTTTTATTGGAACAATGATTTAATAGCATCAATTAAGCTGACAAAGAAAGCCTTCACTTTATCCAAGAAATTTTGTCCTTCTTCAGAACTTAAGAAATTCGTAAGTTTTTCTTTTGCTTCGTTCAATTGATCGCCAACAGCATTCCAGTCAATATTTAAATCTTTCAGTTTATTGAAAAGGTCAATTAGACTTTGAAGTTGTTCATCGGTTAATTCGATGCCTAATTCTGAGGCAGCGTTTTTAATTAATGTTTCTACCTCAGCTGCTGTTTCTGGTGGGTTTGTTGCCATTTCTTCTTTAATTTTTGTTACTAGGGCAGCGGCTTCATCAGTTCCGATTTGATCACCTAACTCTGCAGTTGTAACCATTTCTTCATTAGCTGCTTGTTTGACATCTTCGGGAATTTTTTCGCCTGATGATACCTCATAAGCTTTAATGATACCAGTAAGAGCAGCAGTTCCAGATACTTCAAATGGCGCTGTTACATAGATTTCGGCATCTTGTACACCCGCAGTTGCCAACGCATTAATATACATTTCTTCAGTTACCCAGTTAATATTATTTGTTTTTACAACAATACCGGAACCTTTTTTCTCATAAGTGATTTTAGAAGAAGAAAGAGCTTTTGTTCCTATTAATCTAGAAGAAATATAAGATCCTAAATATTCATGTTCTTCAGCGTTGCTAACGGTGATCATTTCTACATTATCAGCAACTTCCATTTCTTTTAAAAGCTCCGTTTTTTGTGCGGGAGTAAGGTTTTCTCCAAGTGTTACGATCGTATCCCCAACTGCTACATCTGCGAGTGCTTGTATAGGTAAAACTAGTAAAAAGCTCATTAAAATAGCTAACCATAATTTGTTTTTATGACGTCTCATTTTTTATCCTCCTTATATGTTTAATAGACGGAATATATCTTAAAAAGGTTTCAAAAATATTCTAACATCTGTAAGTGCTAGTCTTAAACTAGCATAATGAATATAACAAAATAAATCAATGGGGAAATTTGTTGTATTTTTTGTCATAAAATTTTGATTGCTTTTCCTACCTATTTGCCATAACATAATTGTCACGAGAACCTTTATATTAGTGCTCAAAAGGGAAAAAACGGTTTGTCGTTAGTTTAGGAAAATGTAAGTTTTGAAAATGAGCGGCATAAACTACCTATTATCGAGTGTTTAGTGTAAATTGAAATAATGATGTGTGAAAATATTTGAACAATGGAAAGCAATCTTGTAAAATGGATGTTTGTTAAAATGAATGGGTTAGTAATATTAAAGCGCTTTAATTAAAGAGGTATAATTATGCTAATAAGATATAAGAAAAGTTTTGAAAAAATCGCTATGGGTCTTCTTTCTTTTATGCCTGATGAAAAGGACGTAAAGAAATTATTAGCGACAATTAAACAATATGAAAGTTTAGACAATTGGCAGCTTTACTTATGGAGAAAAGAAGAAGATATAATAGGTATTATTGGTGTTGTTATAGAAAATGATTATGTCATTATACAACATTTATCAGTGAATCCTTCCTATCGTTATCAAGGTTTAGGAAAAACATTAATAACGGAAATTAGCGCTCTTTATTGCAACAAACAAATAAAAGCTGCTGATTCAATAACTGCTTTCTTTGAAAAATGTCAGTTGAATCAGCAATCGTGAAAAATAGCCACCGTTATAGGGTGGCTATTTTCTATTCTTTATACTTTCTTCTTAGAGCAAGTTGAAGCTCCCGTTCCATAATTACTTCACTTCGATCACGTAATTTATGGCGATGAATGATTTCCTCGGACACATCCAGTTGTGAAGGAAACCAATTTATCCCGTTTTCTTTACACTTTAGCTGACAAAGTTGCAGAAGTTGTTCATCAACTATTGGAAGCTGAAAAGAAACGAATGGTAGCTTTGATTGGATGGCTTCAATTCTTGTCTGAATTAAAGAAATCAGTTCTTGTTTATTTATACCAAGTAATGAGATAGTTTCATTATTCGTGCTTTCGATTATGTGACGTGCTCTTTTTGCGGTTTTTTCTGCTCCGGAGAAATTTGAGCGCCGATGATGATAAGCCGAGACGGCCAATAAAATAAATGCAACCCAATGGGAATCTTTATTTCGAGGATCGACTTCTTTCCAATATTCCTCTAAAATTTCATGACATTCAAAGAAATCTTGTGTTCCGTGAAAGTGTATTAAGTATGAGACAAATTCTTTAGGAATCCCCATTTTCCCCTTCCTCCCAATTGTCTGACATCTTCATTTATATTAGCATATTTCACCTATATGTAAAAACCCGGCAAATAACCCGGGTGATTTTTTAAAACCATGCTGAACCGACAATTACTAAAAGAATGAACAGGACTACAATTAATGCAAATCCACTTCCAGCCACTCCACCACCATGAAAACTTTCGCTCATTTTTTAGCCTCCTTAAAAGATATTTCAAATACAGTATATGTAGGACATAAGAAGAAAGTTTGGGCATTTGCCTAAAAATGATTTAAATATAAGGGAGTTACCTGTAAAAACCCTATTGGACAAAGGTTGAGAATACACTATACTAAGATTAATAAGGTAAATTTAATGATGGTGGTATTATAATGATATATAACGTAAAAATAGATGCATTTGAGGGACCGCTTGATTTGCTCTTGCATTTAATTCATACTTTAGAAATTGATATTTATGATATTCCTGTTGCTGAAATAACGGAGCAATACCTACTATATATTCAGACGATGCAGGAATTGGAGTTGGATGTAGCCAGCGAGTATCTTGTTATGGCGGCAACACTTCTAGCTATCAAAAGTAAAATGCTATTACCTAAGTATGAAGATGAGCTAGAAGAGGAAAATGAGTTCACCTATGAGGAAGACCCTCGGGATGAATTAGTTGTAAAGCTTTTGGAGTACAAAAAATACAAGCAGGCAGCTGAAGAATTAAAGGTATTGGAGGAAGAAAGAAGTTTGATGTTTTCTAAGCCTCCGACAGATTTAACTTATTTAATGAGAGAGCTAAATCCGAAAAAAGTTGATTTGAATATTTCGCTTTACGATATGTTAGGAGCTTATCATAAGCTACTAAGACGTAAAAAGCTTCAAAAGCCTTTAAACACAAAAGTGACGAGACAAGAAGTCTCGATTGAGAAGAGGATGGATGAATTAATTATATACTTGCGAAAGATAAAAGGAAGGGTGAGTTTTGATTCATTATTTCCTTATTATGATCGTGAACATATAGTCATAACGTTCTTAGCAATATTGGAGTTGTTAAAACGGGATGAAATTATAGTAGAACAAGAAAGTAATTTTGCACAATTGTATGTTGCCAATAAGGATGGTGTCATGTTTGTTGAATAAACAATCAATGTTTGGAGTTTTGGAGGCATTGTTATTTGCCGCTGGAGATGAAGGGATTTCACTACAGCAAATAACGAATGTATTAAATATAACAAATTTAGAGGCTGCTGATTTATTGGAAAATCTAAAAGAAAGTTATGAAACGGCTGACAGAGGTATACATATTATTGAAGTCGGCGGTGTTTTTCAGTTAGTTACGAAAAAACAGCACTCGGAACATTTGAAGAAATTGGTTGAAAGTCCAGGTGGTGCGATTCTTTCGCAGGCAGCACTTGAAACGCTTGCAATCATTGCTTATAAACAACCAATCACAAGAGTTGAGATTGAAGACATTCGTGGAGTTAAGACCGATCGATCACTACAGACTCTGTCGGCAAAAGCTTTAATTAAAGAAGTAGGTAGAGTTGAAGGAACAGGAAGAGCTATTTTATATGGGACAACGAAAGAATTTTTGGATTGCTTCGGTCTGAAAACTTTACAAGAGTTGCCTCCGTTAGAGGAAGCTAGTGAAGAAGATTTAGAACAAAATGAAGCTGATTTATTCTTTGGGTTGCCAAGTTAGGATGAATTCAAAAAAGAACGAATAATTGATAGGTCAGTCATTTCCGATTATGTTAATATAAGGTGGAAGGGGTGAGTTTTTCTTTTATTCGTTCTTTTTATATTGTCCATTCGGATACTGTTCTTGTTAACATGACTACAGCTATGTTAATATTTTTGGCAGTAACTGCAAATGGCAAATGGGGGGATTATGTTGATATTGAAGGAACTAAGGGGTTATGAGCTAGAGAAGGCACAGCCGAATACTTCTGAGGATTTTTTTTCCCGTTCTGAAGTTGTGTATGTAGAAAACGGAGTGGAAAAAACATTGCATGTTCTGTATGTGAAGTTTTTTGAAGAAAGTCTTGAGCAATACTCGCCTTATCAAAATCAACCATTATTTACAGTCGAGGATAGGGATATTTCTTTAAAGGACATTATAGGACTTGTTTTTTTATTGTATCATCCTGAAGGGAATATACGAAAACGAATTTATGTAAAAGATTTTCAAGAATTCACTAAATATTTGAAAAAAGTTGACTATAATAAATTAGAATTGATTGTGAATGAATTGCAAAAGCATAATAGCTATCATATTGGTGCCTAATCAAGTTAATAAAATGGGAGGATGACTAGCGTGGGTAATAGCTTAGTTAAAACACAACTTCAAGATGTAAGTGAATTTCTGAATGGAACAGTCATGGAGCTAGGAGATTTTCTAAATGAAACGACAATAACTAATCTTCAAAATGAAAAAAATACAGTGGGTGATTACTATAGACAACTTCTTTCAAATTTGCGAAGACTAGAAGTTTTCTGTCAAGAAGGAAATGAAGCTTGTAACATTGTATTGAAAAATGAAACCTTTCATAAAGGTGCTGCAGAGAAAACTCTTTATAAAATCTATCATCAATGTATTGAAGAATTTTTCTCTCCAAGAAATGATGCTTGGTATGAAGATAGTCGTTCTGCCTATACAGGCAAGAATTCAATTAAATTTCATCAAGAAGTAGCAGAATCATTATCAAATCTTATTAAGAAGCTTGAGGCCGGCTTCCAAAGAATGAGAGAAGAATTGGAGTATTACGAAACGGATTATCGTACAAAAATGCTTAATCCGAATAATATGATAAACTAAAGTAAACATTATGACTCGATTTTGCGATGTTCATTATGGAATGAAGATGCTATGGCAGTTATTTCTGCCAGGGTAGCAGTAATTCTGTAAGGACAACCTATCGAGTCATTTTTTGTCTTCTAACATTGACAGCCATTATTATATATTGAATTCCTTTCATCGACCAAGTCCTTCTTACATATATGTAAAAAGGGAGGTTGATATCATGAGTAATCGTCAAGAATATGTGAAACA
>Ga0233379_1000134_pt1 | contig 10356 bp, 10 predicted proteins | sample ElkDunMinimDraft_8_FD_180679 | JGI IMG/M metagenome (GOLD analysis project Ga0233379, IMG submission 180679) | Fecal eukaryotic communites from dung pellets of Tule Elk in California, USA - Elk Dung F1 | ecosystem: Host-associated > Mammals > Digestive system > Large intestine > Fecal | place...
CCTAATTAAAGATTGGATCGGGGTTCTGGCTGCATGGGCACACGTAAAGTACCATTACTTTTATCGTAAAAGAAGCATATTAAATAAACTAGAAAAAGTCTTCTAAGCATATTTAATAATAAAAAAAGCACTCTAGTATCATCTTTCTGATGATACAGAGTGCCTTTTCGTATAGAAACACATGTCCTTTATTATCTTCTTGCTACAATTTTTTCCTCTAAAACCTCAGTTGAAGCAATTTCAATACCTTGATAATAGTATTTGACAATTTCTTCATAAGTCTTACCTGATTTCGCCATACCATTTGCACCATATTGACTCATGCCAACACCATGACCATAACCTTTTGTTGTAATAATAATTGAATCTCCATTCCGTTCCCACATAAAATCAGCTGATTTTAAATCTAGCTTTTCTCGTATTTGCTTTCCAGTTAGGATTTTGCCATTAAAATTAACTGATCCGATTCTTTTTCCAGGTGTCTTCTCTACTATTGTACCGATGGAAGATGCATTCTTAATCGTCACGCCAAGTTTTTTCTCAAATTGAGAAACAGATATTTGCTGACGATTATAAAATTTAGGTGAATCCTTATCCCAAGGACTTTCTACACTTTTCAGATATGGATATGGATTTTTCCAATAATCTTCAGAGTTTTCTGTAAATCCGTTAGAAGTAGAAAAAAATGTTGCTGTAATTGGTTCACCATCATATGTTAAAATTTCTCCCGCTGTTTCTATAACAGCTCTCGAAATTTTACTCATTTTCCAGTCATAATCCTTTCCCCATAATTCCTTTAATTGTTCGTCACTTTTATACACCTGATAGTCTATTGTATCAGATGCATGTGCCCCTTTCGGCAATCCCTTTTGTTCGCCTCTAAGCATTTGATTAACAATATACGTACGGGCTGCCAAGGCTTGAGCCTTTAAAGCTTCAATTTCAAAATCTGCTGGCATTTCAGATGCTACTACACCTACTATGTATTTCTCCAAGGGAATAGGTTCTACTATCTTGGAGACTGAACGATACAAAGCAACTTCAATAGACGAATCTTCTAATTTTGCTATGTCTATACTAGGTTGTTTCGTCGTACCTTGGCCCTCTTGTAATTTCCCACTACTTGCTTTCGAATTAGGAAATGCCAGTAAGGTAGGGAGAATAATTGTGACACTGACTACTAGAACAAACAAAATAAAAATCGGCTTCATTAATTTCAAGATCTTAACCCCCTCTATTTATTTTACCTTATATACATATGGTAATAGCAAACAGAATATGCTAAGTTCTCTCACATAAAATATTAAGGACCTCATTGACTATAGGACAAGAAAACACAAAAAACCTAGCACAAAACTGTTATAAGTTTATGAGCTAGGTTGAAATATACTGATGGTATTACATTTTTTATGCATTCATATCAGCTACATAAGTAACTGACTTCATATCGCTATCTTCTTTAACACGTTCAATATTCGCACCTAATCGCTCTAGTTTACCATGGAAATCCACATAGCCACGGTCAAGATGCTTCAACTCTGTAACGCGAGTAATACCATCTGCTACAAGTCCAGTTAAAATTAGTGCAGCTGCAGCACGAAGATCCGTAGCGGCTACTTCTGCTCCTTGTAATTTAGCTGGGCCATTAATAATAGTAGAACGACCTTCAATTTTAATATCAGCATTCATACGACGGAATTCTTCAACGTGCATGAAACGGTTTTCGAAAACTGTCTCAGTAATCATTCCTGTACCTTCAGCTTGGAGTAATAATGCCATCATTTGTGATTGCATATCCGTTGGGAAACCAGGATGAGGCATTGTTTTAATATCAACAGCCTTTAATTTCTCAGGACCGATTACTCGTAATCCTGTTTCTTCTTCAATAATTTCAACACCCATTTCCTGCATTTTGGAAATTAATGATGATAAGTGTTCAGAAACAGCACCTTGAACCAAGACATTACCTTTTGTAATCGCTGATGCAATCATAAATGTTCCAGCTTCAATACGATCCGGAATAATCGTATGAGTTGTACCAGATAATTCTTCTACACCTTCAATGCGAATTGTTGCTGTACCAGCACCTCTAACTTTCGCACCCATTTTATTTAATAGATTAGCTAGATCAACAATTTCTGGCTCTTTAGCCGCATTGTCTATAATTGTTGTACCTTCAGCTAATGTTGCGGCCATCATAATATTTTCCGTTGCACCTACGCTAGGAAAGTCTAAATAAATTTTAGCGCCTTTTAATCTTCCGTTCACTTCTGCATCTAAAAATCCATTTCCGACTTTAACAGTGGCACCCATAGCTTCAAAGCCTTTCAAATGCTGATCAAGTGGACGAGATCCAATTGCACATCCTCCTGGTAAAGCTACTCTTGCTTTTCCATTTCGCCCCAATAATGAACCCATTACTAAAACAGATGCACGCATTTTTCTCACGTATTCAAATGGAGCTTCTTCAAATAGCTCTCTTGATGCATCTACAGTTACCACGTTGTTTTCAAATTCAACATCGGCATTTAAGTTTCGTAAAACTTCATTGATTGTAAATACATCGGAGAGAGTAGGTACGTCTTTAATTATACATTTTCCATTGCTTGCTAATAGTGTTGCAGCGATAACAGGCAGTACGGAGTTTTTAGCTCCTTCAATCTTTACAGTACCATTAAGTCTGTTTCCGCCGCGGACGATGATCTTTTCCAAAAGTATTCCCCTCCGCGTCCAATTTCTATATATTAATATTCAAATGTTATGATAGGTGTGCCAATTACAAAAGAACTCTTTTGGCTCAAACCATCAATTCTCATGGCTAATTGCAAATTATAATTTTCACTAATAAATGACTTCTCAAAAAGCGAAGAATTTACTGTTAAAGAAATGAAATTCTCCTCTAACATTTTTTCAATTTCTTGCGCCTGGAATAACTCCAAAAGACCGTCTGCCTGTGAAGTTAAAACCCCATCAATAGTATCATTGAATAGACCTTTGACACAAGTGAAATATGTGGTATTTTCCTTAAATAGGCTTTTTTTAGTGTCATTAAGTTTCAGCGTTAAGTTTTCCAAAATGTCCTCATTAATTACACTACCTAGCCATTCATAGGTTATATACGTTGCAGTATGACTATCAAGCTGAGAAACTATTGAAAGACGTTCTTGAAAATGTTCACTTTCTGTTGTTCCTACAGCAGACATTTTGGTGGAATCCTTAGTTAACACCCATTCAAATTGAGGAAATAAACGTTTCAACTTATTTAATTCCTCTATAAATTGATTTTCTGTCTCAACAGAATAGATTGCTGTTCTTGCCAAAACGGACCACTGTTCAATCGTTACATCCGAATGATTATCTAAAACTTCATAAATCTTTGTTATATCTAAAACAGATTCCTTTGCATGAGTTGTACTACTTTGAATAGTTGTCATAATAACGCTTAATAGAATAATATACATAAAGTTTTTCATTCCTTCATCCTCCCTATATGTAACATTGTTACCAGTTAGAGAAGGAACATACTTTTATATAATCGTCATTTATTGACAAACTCTGTGACTGCTTAGTTACTATTATTCTATTTTAAGAGAAAAATAGATTTTTCAAAGAAATAGATTTGGAGTTCTAGTGGCTAAAGATAGATAATGTAAAAAGAAGTTACTAACTGCTGATGCAATTGTGATAGTTAAAAGCACATACAATATTCTTGCTTGAAACACTCTATTTGCACGGAGTAATTTCTCAAAGTTTAAAGCTTGAAGAGCCCACCAAGTGATGCCAATAAAAAACAAATGAGATACAATCCCAATCATGGCTTGTTGCGATACACTTTCAAACATAAATGGCTCCTCCTTCACACATATCCACTTTACATTTTATCATATTAGAGATGTAATAAAAGCGGAATTTCAAACTAACCTAAATTAATTGTCTATTTTTCTCCACTTAGTCTCACTAATTCAACATTATAGCCCAAAGCAAGAACTATTTTCCACTATAAAACATTCGATAACGTCATTTACCAAGCTTTTTTCAATAAATAGAATTTGAATATGAAATAAGTTGTTTAATATCCTGTTCTCTACCGTTGTTAAAACACTTCACTATATAGCTCCCAATAATTACACCATCACAAACATCAGTCATTTCTTTAATATGGTCTGCTGAAGAAATCCCAAACCCCGCTATTACTGGAACAGCACTAACTTCTTTTAATATTCGCAAATATGGCTTTACATCTTCAGCAAAGCCATTCCTGACACCAGTAACTCCTTTTACAGTAACTGCGTAAAGAAAGCCTTCTGCCCCATCACTAATGTATTGAATCCTCTCCTTTGAGCTATTGAGGGTAGCCAAACGTATTAAAGCGATGTCATAAGCTTTCAAAAATGGCTTTATATCCTCTTCCTCCTCTATTGGAACATCTGGAATAATACACGCATCTATTCCTACCTCATCGCATCTCCTGGCGAATTTTTCGACTCCTATAGCTAATATCGGGTTTAAGTAGGTCATAATAATTAATGGGATCTTTACTTTTTCGCGAATATCTTTCATCGTCTCTAAGACTGCTATTAAAGTTGTTCCCGATTTCAAAGCCCGAATTCCCGCCTCTTGAATGACAGGACCATCGGCCGCTGGATCTGAAAAAGGGATACCAATTTCAATCATTGTTGCTCCTGCTTTTTCTAAAAACTGAAGGCGAGGCAATAACTGATCAATTCCTCCATCACCTGCCATAATATATGGAACAAAACACTTCTTTCCCTGGTCTCTGACCTTTTGAAGCGTCAAATCAATATGCTGTATCCCCATCACCGTTTCCCTCCTAGGTAACTTTTCACTGTTTCTACATCTTTGTCTCCACGACCGGATAAGCAAATAACAACTACTTCATCACCTTGCATCTGTTTTGCCTGCTTCAATCCATAAGCAATAGCATGAGAGCTCTCCAGTGCTGGAATAATTCCCTCTGTCTTGCATAGTATTTGTAGTGCCTCTAATGCCTCTTCATCTGTAATAGAGGTATACAAAACCCTACCCGAATCCTTTAAATAGCTATGTTCAGGTCCTACACCTGGATAATCTAACCCTGCAGAAATGGAGTGCGCCTCCTGCACCTGTCCATATTCATCCTGTAGAAGGTACATTTTGGAACCATGTAATACCCCTACCTTCCCTTTCGTCAAAGAAGCTGCTTGATACTCACTATCCAATCCGCATCCAGCTGCCTCTACTCCAAATAAAGACACTTCTTCATCTTCCAGGAAAGGATAAAACATTCCCATTGCATTGGACCCACCTCCGATACATGCAACAATAGCTTCAGGTAACTTACCTTCTTTACTTATGATTTGATCCTTCGTTTCCTTTCCTATAATACTTTGAAAATCACGGACTATTTTTGGAAAAGGATGCGGACCTAAGACCGATCCTATTAAGTAATGAGTGTCATCGACATGAGCTACCCAATAGCGTAGTGCCTCATTTACTGCATCCTTCAGCGTTGCACTCCCTTGTGTTACGCTAATTACTTCAGCGCCTAATAATTCCATTCGAAATACATTCAATCGTTGCCTTTTCACATCTTCTGCTCCCATAAAGATCGTACATTCAAGTCCTAGTAATGCACAGACAGTAGCTGTAGCTACACCGTGCTGACCAGCACCGGTTTCAGCGACAATTTTCGTTTTCCCCATTCTTTTTGATAACAGCGCCTGACCTATTGTATTATTAATTTTATGTGCACCTGTATGATTCAAATCCTCACGTTTCAAATAGATTTTTGCTCCCCCTGCATGTTCACTGAGTCTTTCTGCACAGTAGAGTGGCGTCTCTCGTCCTACATATTCCTTCAAATAGTATGCTAGCTCCGTGTAAAATCCATCATCTTCTATAGCTTCTATATATGCACTTTCTAATTGGTTGACTGCTTCAATTAACGTTTCAGGAACATACTTCCCACCATATGTTCCATACTTTCCATTCTTATCAGGGAAATTATAATTTTTCATTTCATAGCTCCTTTAGCTGCTTGGATAAATGAACGAATCTTATCAAAATCTTTCACTCCATTTGTTTCTACTCCACTGGATACATCAACCATAAAAGGACGAGTAATTCTAATCGCCTCTTGGACATTACTCGAATGCAAACCACCTGCTAATATTAGCTTCTTATCCTGAAATCTCCCCTTTACTATGTGCCAATCAAAGCTAGTTCCATTACCTCCGTGGTATTTGTTACCTTTAGGACTATCGACTAGTACATACTCTAAACTCAACCTTTCTGCTCCATTTACATCCTGCTCACTGTCAATACCAACCGCCTTAATGATTGGGAAAGCTACATCTTTATAAATATCTTCTGATTCTTCTCCGTGAAGTTGAATCATCGTTAAACCACACTCATTTGCGATATTTGACATTGTGCTAACTGTTTCATTAACAAACACCCCAACTTTTTCAACATTTGCGGGTAGCCGTTGGATAATCTTTTTTGCAGAAGCAAGTTCTATTCTTCTTTTGCTCGGAGCAAACACAAAGCCAATTGCATCTGCTCCCATTTGAGCTGCATAAAGGGCTGTTTTCTCATCTGTAATACCGCAAATTTTCACCTTCATCATAAACTCACTTCTTTCAGCGAAAGCTCCAACATCGTTTTTTCGATATTATTTGCTTTCATTAACGTTTCACCAACTAAAATTCCTTCCACACCTGCTTCACGTACTAATTTCACATCTTCCCGATTTGCCATGCCACTTTCACTAATGAAAAGGACTTCTTCTCTATCGAATTGCTTTGCCAACTTAACAGTTGTTTGCAGACTTACTTCGAAACTAGATAAATCACGATTATTTATCCCGATCATTATCGCACCGATTGCTAATGCCCTTAGCAACTCTTCCTCATTATGAACTTCTACTAAAACCTCTAGCCCTAAAGCCGTTGCCTGACAATAAAGATTTTGAAGCTGTTCTTGATCCAACGCAGCAACAATCAACAAAATAGCATCTGCACCAACTGATTTCGCTTTATAAATTTGAATAGGATCCACAATAAAATCCTTACAAAGAATCGGTATATCCACTACCTTTCTAATAGACTCTATATCTGCAAAGCTCCCTTTAAAAAATGGAGTATCCGTTAACACTGAAATTGCTGCTGCACCTGCTTTTTCATATTCCTTTGCTTGCTTAATCGGGTTCACATTTCCATTAAGCTCTCCCTTTGACGGTGAATGTCGTTTTATTTCTGCAATAATGCCTATCGGTTCTTTTTGTTTGATAGATTTGATAATAGACAAACAACTGCGACTATTCACCAGAATTTCCTCATGCTTGAGCCTTTTGATTTCATTTTGTTTTTCACGTAAAATTTGATCTAAAATTGAACTCACTTGATCCCCTCCCTTTTACTCCTTTTAATAAATTGCTGCAGAGTCTCATAAGCTCTTCCAGAATCAATGCTTTCCTTCGCTAAATCAATCCCTTCCATTACAGTTGCTGCTTTTTCAGCTGCAAAGATTCCTAGACCAGCATTAAATAACACTGTATCTCTGTATACACCCTTTTTTCCTCGTAAGACATTTTGCAAAATGGCGGCATTCGTCATAGGATCACCACCTACTATCTCACTATTGGAAAATGAACTTAACCCTATCTCCTCCGGTCTAATTTCAAACTCCTGAATTTGTCCATTATCTAATAACGCAATATAATTTTCTCCTTGAAGTGAGGCTTCATCCAAAAAACCGGCACCATTAACAACTACAGCTCGTTTACGACCTAATCTGTGTAAAACCTTTGCAAAGAGAGGTCCATAACTTCTTTTGTATATCCCGACTAGTTGATAATCCAAAGCAATAGGATTCGTTAAAGGTCCTATCAAATTAAAAATTGTCGGTATTTTCAGACTTCTTCTCACCTTCATAATCTGACCAAGTTTCGGATGAACATGCGGGGCAAACAAAAAGGTAATACCAATATCATTTAACAATTCTTGGCTGACCTCTTTAGGCAAATTCAAATTGCTACCCAACACTTCCAAAACATCTGCACTTCCTGTTTTACTACTGACACTCCTATTTCCGTGCTTGGCAATTTTAATTCCTGCTCCTGCTATAACAAAAGCTGCAGTTGTACTAACATTAAAGCTATTAGAGCCATCACCACCAGTACCACAGTTATCCATTACACCTGAAGTGACACTTGTAAAACTGTGCGCTTGCTTCAAAAGCACTTCAATTAATCCAGTAACTTCATCAACCGTTTCACCTTTTGATTTCAAAGCTATCAAAAAAGCTGCAATCTCACTATCTGTAACTTCTTCTGAAAATAATTGTAAAGCTGCTTCTTTCATCTCCTCATATGTTAATGACTGTCTTTTAGTAAGGATTTCTAAATACCTTTTCATTGCACTACCTCCTTAGGTTCAATTAAATGAGTAGAGCGAAGAAAATTTTCAATCATCTGATTTCCATCCTTCGTTCCAATGGATTCCGGATGAAACTGAACACCAACTAAGGGATATTCTCGATGCTTCAAAGCCATAATCTCTCCATCAACAGTCTTTGCTTCCACCAACAAAAAATCCGGCATGAATGAAGGAGCAACAGCTAGAGAGTGATAGCGCATCACTTTAACATGTTGAGGTAACCCTTCAAAAATTCCGTTACCGCTATGTTCAATGGATGAAATTTTTCCGTGCATGATCCGTTTTGCTGTAATAACAGGTACATTAAAAGCTGCTGCAATTGCTTGATGTCCCAAGCAAATACCGAGAATTGGAACTATTTTATAAAAGGATTGTATAACGTCAATACAAATACCAGCATCTTCCGGCCTGCCAGGACCAGGTGAAATGACAATGGCTTTGGGTTGCATTTCTCTAATCTCGTGAACGGTCACTTGGTCATTTCGATACAATTTGATATCATCGTACAACGTTCCTATTTGCTGATATAAGTTGTAAGTAAATGAATCATAATTATCAATAAATAAAATCATAGCTCCACCTCCATAAACGCTCTCGCTTTATTTAACACTTCCTGATATTCAGCTTCAGGATTAGAGTCATATACAATTCCAGCTCCAGATTGAATAGTAGCCACACCATCTTTTACAATCATTGTACGTATAGCTAAAGCGAAGTCAAAACTACCATGATTGGAAAAATAACCTACTGCTCCACCATAAACATTTCTTTTCATATCCTCCAATTCATTGATGATATACATCGCTCTGATTTTTGGAGCCCCGGACACTGTTCCTGCCGGTAAACATGCTGCCAACACATCTCCATTCGTAAAATCAGTTCTTTTTTCTCCACAAACTTCTGAAACGATATGCATAACATGCTTATATTTTTCGACATTCATATACTTCGTCAATTCAATGGTCCCAATTTCACAAACCCTTCCTAAATCATTTCTTCCTAAATCAACTAACATGCGATGCTCTGCCAACTCTTTTTCATCTTGCAATAAATCAAGTTCAAGTTGTTCATCTTCTTCTGTGGTCATACCGCGTTTTCGTGTTCCCGCAATCGGATTCGTCATAACCTTTTTCCCATTTCCCTTCAATAAGCTTTCTGGAGAAGAACCGACAATCTGGTATTTCTCAAAATCAAGATAAAACATATAGGGTGAAGGATTATGTCTTCTCAAACTCCGATAAAAATAGAATGGATCCCCTGAAAATGATGAAGTAAATCGTTGCGAAAGAACAACTTGAAAAATTTCTCCTTTTAGGATTTCTTCCTTTGCTTTCACTACTTTTTGTTTAAATTGTGCTTCAGTCGTATTTTCTTTAAAACGAACTGGATGCAACATATTTTTGGACTGTATGAACATAGAATCTTTTTCAATTGAGTAAATAACATGCTCTGCCCTTTGATTGAAAGATATTTCATCATCATCATGACCTAGAGAGACAATCGAAATTTTCTGCTTGAAATGATCGTATACAATCACGTCTCTATAAAACATTACATGAGCCTCCGGCATATCCAGCTCATCTTGTAATTCTGGACCTATATACTCGTACTGTCGAATTATGTCATAGCCAATATACCCAATAGCTCCCCCCATTAACGGAAAAAGAAAGTCGTCTTCATTTACCTCTGGTAAGTAATCAGCAAGTACATCGAGAAATTTCCCTTTTACCACTTCACTGACTCCATCTTCCTTTTGAATAATGACCTGATTTCCATCAGCAATTAGTTCCAGATGTGGATTACTTCCGATAAAAGAATATCTTCCTTGCTGTTGATGCTTCAAGGAACTTTCCAACAAAAATTTCTTTCTACCTGTTATCATTTGATAAATAGCAATTGGAGTATATAAGTCTCCTTC
>Ga0233379_1000135_pt1 | contig 10299 bp, 7 predicted proteins | sample ElkDunMinimDraft_8_FD_180679 | JGI IMG/M metagenome (GOLD analysis project Ga0233379, IMG submission 180679) | Fecal eukaryotic communites from dung pellets of Tule Elk in California, USA - Elk Dung F1 | ecosystem: Host-associated > Mammals > Digestive system > Large intestine > Fecal | place...
TCACCACCCCTTTGGTAGAAGCCAAAGCAGAACCCGACTTCGTGAATCCACTGAAGCAAGCATCCAATAGCACAAGACTCTCTGCTGCGGTCTCAGCCAAGGCATCATAAAGATCGCTAATCTTATAACCTGTGTTAGCGATATTCGCAGCCACACCATCCTTAGGCAGAAGATACATACTGCGGGTTAACTCGTCCGGTACGCCATGCCCCGAATAATAAAAGATGAAACGCGCCGTATTCTTATACAATTTGTTGTTCGCTATATCACGAATCCAGTTGACTGCCTCACGAATATTATTAAAAGTTGCATCTTCCTTAAATCGGATATTAGCAGAAGGAATACCCAGCGTCTTTATACAATACTCTTTGAATATGTATCCATCATTAAACGCGTAATCTACATTGGGGGCTTCATCGTAATTCTTATTCGCAATTATCACTACAAACGTATTTTCTTTTTTCTTGGAGGTGGTAGGTATCTGAATATCTACATCTGAATTGCCAATAGCGATATTGCTGGTGGACATAATCTGCTTGCCTTTCGAAGGCACACCTACCATAGTGGCATCTATGGATATGTCATCAAAATTGTAATCTACCTTCGCGATATTATACGTCAACGATGCTGAATTACTGAATTTATACACTCGGTCTTCTGATAGATAGAATTGATATTCAGCCAGTCCAATACTATCGCCCTCCACATAAAACGATGGCACTTTTTTTAGCGATGAAAACATGGTCTTAAATTCCAATGCATCGGCCGTTGGCACAGGTACCAAAATATCCTCCTCTCTATATTTCGTACGTATACGATAGGTCTCGTTATCTGGATCATAGCTGCCAACAATAACTACTGTATCTTGCGGTAGATTTCGCGTGCATTTAGCTATATAGTCATCTTGCGCATCCTTGGTCAGCACAAAGACCTTTTGCTTGCGGGTCTCGCCATTTACGCGCTTTTGCCATTCAGCAATCTTCTCAAACTCACCTTTCTTTTGCCACTCGTTGACAATACGCTCCACATAGTTTTGCGCATAAAAATGGAAGGTGTTTTGTTGGCGAACAATTTGATGGTATCGATACTTGAATGCATTGTATGCGATATCCACATTTTCTGTGATAGCCGCATTTTCTGCCGTCAAATTATTCTTGTTGGCATATGCTTGTACCTTCTTCGCCACATTCTCTGGCTGATTTTTAACGGGCACAATCACCTGACCTTGATAATTCAAGGCTCCAAACTTTCCACCGCCATCACTCACTTTTATATAATCTGGCAAAACATCGACAATAGTTGATGAAACAAAAGGAAACAGTTCTTGACCATTGTAGTCCACCAGTCCCTGCTTGCTGTCCGCAGAAGCCACAACAAACAATTTTGTAGTTGCAGCAATGCTCTTGTATTTACACGGTACAAGTTCTTCCCCTTTGTCCGAACACACGCCCCACAAACCCTTCTGCTCCACTTGAAAAAACGGAGGGCGATAGACATAGGCGTCATACTTGCCTATAGGAATAATGGCAACGCCCTCATTATTATATAAACCTACAGTATTGTTCTGCGATAATTCAAACAAAATCTCTTCTCCATACTCGGGCATTTCCACCCCTTTGATATCTGCATATTCACATGGGAACAACAAAACACCCCTTGCCGTGTACAATCCCACTTTATCATCCGCAGTCGTCTTGATATACTCTGCCGTTTCTCCCAAAGGCTCAGCATGGGCAAAACGACATGGCAAAAGTTCTGTACCCGAATATAAATCCAAAGCGCCCCACAAACCCTTATCTTGAATAAACAGACACAGATCTTCACCCAATTTACCTAGCTTAGCATCTTGATATTGACAAGGATACAACTCTTTTGCCTGACTAGTAAATACCCCCCAACGATTATTTTGTTTGCATATGAAGAATCCATACTCACACTTTATTTCATCAAAGACGCATGGGATAACCTCCTCTAGTTTTGCGTTAACCACACCATACTTACCTCTCAGTGTCACATGTGCATACGTATTAGGCTCAGTTATTGCCTGGAAATCGACAGAATCATATGGACAAGGTTGCTGATAGGTAAACGCTTTCCAATAATAACCACTATCTGGTTCTTGTGGTCTCTCGGGTTCAGGGTTATAGGGTTTGCTAGGTGGAACCAACAGATCGGATTCCTCCAAAATTTCTTGCAATATAGCGTCATAATTAACACTGGCCGTTGCACTAGCCGTTGCCACTGCAGAACTTAGCATATTCAACACACCTCCTAATATGCCACCCGTATTCGAAGCCTTGCTTTTCTGCTCAGCTTGCGCTGCACGCTGTGCTTCATCCACCAGCTTATTATACTTCTCCTGGGCTTTCTGTCGCGCCGACTGCACCTTCGTATTATAGGCCAGCAAGACTTCTTCATACTCAGCATTCACCTGACAAAATTGGTGATATGCTTTGTCATAAGTGACCATGTCTTGCTTCCAAAGATCATGCACTCGTTTTTTTGCCTTATCGGCTATGCGCATACGAATATATCCATCATACATTGTGTACTCAATAGCATCCGAAGCGATGATCTCTCCTTTGCCATCAGCCATCGAGTAATACATCTCACCGTCTTTCTCATGCTGCAGCAAAAACCATCCGCCTGCTTGCGGATGATATTCTACTTCTGTATATTGTGTACGTAAACTTTTCTCTATTGCCTTCTGTTGTGCTGTAGGCAATACTTCTGCGGCCCCCACATACAAGGGTAGCACGCATAGTAGAATGAGGAATATATATTTCAGGATTTTCATTTTAATCGATTAATGCCTATCGTCTTGCGAATAACCTGCAGTTGTGCATCTTTGCTTTGTACATCCAAGAGCCACGCTTGCAGATCCTCATACGATAATTGTTGAAGTGATGTAAAAGACGAATAATCCACTGCTTTAGAAAAAGGATTAGGCGAGAAAATAATATAAAAAACATTCGACTCGCCATCCTTTGCACAACTCATCACATATTCATCTACTACTTCGGGATTGTCAGATAACTGTTTCGAGAAAAATAGATGATTCTTGTTCGATTGCACACGTTGCGAGCCATTGCTGTCAGCTTCATAAGGTAACAAACAAAAGGCATTTGCCTCTTCATCCACCAGATAGACACATAGATAGCCATCAACGGGCGATAAAAAGGACATAAACAACTGATCGCCCTCATAAAAGACCTCTCTCTCATGTCGCGGCGTATGACCATTGCATAGGATTTTGCACGCTACATCAATCCTCGCGCTAGTTATCGCGCGCGCTTTACCCACCACCTTAACATGCACTATATTGCATTCGCTCTGTTCGTCATAACGAATCTGATAAACCGGAGCCTGCAAATCACCCAACCATTCGCCTTTCACCTCCGTACCCCCCAAAGAGAACTGCGACATATCTGTCTGGCCATTCTTCGTACGAATAACGGTGGAGTTAGACTGATTAACGATTGTTCCAAACGCATCAGCCAAGCACTGCAATCGAGCTCGCTCCAGAGCTATCGCTTTGGCTTGCTCAATAGAAACATTGCTGGGTACATGATAGGCGTAGTCACCAGAAACCTTGACCACGTCTTGCGCGATCAAGGTTCCCAATGAACACAACAACACTAATATAGCCAAAAAACCTCTCATTTAGAAGCCAAGGACATGGTCTAATTGATTATGCAGTTGCTGGCCTTTTTTCTCTAACTCTGCGCGTACAACCTTCTTTGTCACCTCTAATGCAGCAGCTCCGTCATACGCTAAACGAACCATCACCTCGCGGTTCTTGTTATTTAGAATACGATAGCACTCTACTACCGTAATGGTGCGACCAATAGATTGGCTAATCAAGTTCTTGCTACTCATGACAGTCTCCGAGATACTCGCTGCATCCTCTGCAGACAATTGTTTGTTCGCCACGGTATTCTCAATCAAGGCGGTCACCTCGGTTTGAATTTGACCAGCCAGATTGGTAATGGCCAATGAGGAGGCAGATACTTTGGCTGCATCATAGTTCTCAGCAATGGATTGCGCATTAGCCATGATATATTTAGGATACAAGTTCGCATTATACTCATATTCCATCAGATAAGAACGCTCCAATTGTTTCTCCAGTGGCAATGCACCTGGTGCTACGGTCCAACCCTCTTTCTTCAAACGTTTAGCTTCTTTACGGGTTGTTTTATCTACACGCGCAGACAATTCCTTCTTCGCTAACTTGCTAATCTTATTACGTTCTTGACGAATTTCGCTTGCATTCGTTTGTGCAACACACGAAACACTTGCTATAATTATGGCTACAGCTACCGTTAGAAACTTTTTCATAATCCCAAGTTTTTAATTGTTTATAAATTCATCTCTGCATCGCAGGTCATCAATGACTAGCAATCAAGGTTTCCAATGCTTTCACAAAGACATGAGGATCCGATGTGCGCGTACTTGAATAGGTCATCTTCTCAGAAGGATCTGTATCTTGATACGAGAAGATGCTTTGGCCTGCACTTGGCAATACGATACCAGTAGTGGTTCCACCTACCAGTCCTATCTCAATCTCATCACCTCTAACATTTAGCGACAAGATATTGCGATAGAATACCGATTCTGCATCGCAGGTATCCATCCTGTCTGTCATCGTATCCCAACGATTCTTGAGCATCACCAGCTTATCACGCTGCGGAATAGCTATCACATAATAGACATGACGCAAAGCAATCAGAGGATTGGTGGTGTAATCGCCATCCATATCCTCATCCTCAAAATAATTGACAAACAAGATCTTACCACGCATATCATTTTCATCGATACGTTGCTCATCCAATGCCGCAGCCACTGGATCGTAACTCTCGCTCAAATAAGGGCTCTGTGGCGACAAATGGTGGCGACAGAACTCCATATACTCATACTTCGTACAACGAGAATTATGCATCGCCATGGTGTTGTGATAGTTAACTTGTTTCTCCTTGTTGCGGTTGACCACAGCACTACGTTTTCTAGAGGTAGATCCAATGATCACCAACCAGTGTATAATCAACATAATGATTGGCAGCAACAGCAGTCCCACACCCGCTAGGCCCATCCACGAACGTTCTATACCCTCGTATTTGAGCACCGTATTTAGGTCTTCTGCTGGTTCCTTATACCAACCCAATTTCTCAATCGATCCCTCCTCTGCAGGTTCGCAAGCTATCACCACATGGTTCTCAAAGAAGGCTTGCACCTCCGCTTGTGTCTGTTGGTTAACCTGCTCAATCTTGATATGATTTAATCCCACTGGTACCACATCCACCACAACCAAGGCTGCAATCCATAATACAAAATAGCCAATTACCACCTTCAGCATTCGCCAAATAGGATAGAAAGGTTTCTTCTCCATCTCTGGCTCTAACGGTGGATATTGATAATCAAAGAACTCCTCGCGCATCGTCGGACTCTCTAGGAGCGATACGTGCGTGGACAGAGTCACTTCATCGCTGAAGAAATCATCACGAGTGGAGCCCGAATCGATGGTCAGAAAGGCGTGCGTAGGGAAATAGCTCATCATCTTTTCTGCCTCAGATGGAACGGCTTTCTTTAACGCACCTTTTCCTTCCTTTATTTCTGCCAACCATTCCAAGGTCTGCTTATCGGATATTTGCACATGCTCCTCTATCTCCTTTATCTCGTCTGGCTCAGGCACCATCGTGCGGATACGGTTAAACAACTCGATAGGTTGTTCACCTTTCACCTGCAAACCATTGGCGATAAACGCACCTTGACGCAAGATCATCTGCAAAATCAAATACTTGCGCTTGGCCTGACGATTTGTGGCCGTATGCAACCATTCTTCGATGCGCGAAGTGATGGTGTTTTTCAGGTGCATTGGATTATGTCCCTCAAACAACGACAGCGCAAAATAGTAGTACACATCCGCATCCAATGGCGATTGATCTACGGCCAACTTAAAGTTGCGTTGTGCCAACTCATAGTTCTTCAGTCCCATATACACGAGGCCCATGCCAAACAATGCGTTGGTGTCTTTCGGATTCGACTCGGCCTGTTGCTTAAAGAACTCGATATAATCGTTCGTCAGGTTGCTAGGTAATTGCAATGGGTTAACCTCGCTTTGCACGAGGTTAACCGCATGACATTTCGGACAAGTTGTAGTCCCTGCTGGCAGAGGTGCCGTACAGTTCTTACATCTTAGGATCTTCAGGGTTGCCATCTTTCAATGCTTTTTGTTGTTGAATCTTATCATTTGCAGCTTCAATAGCTTTTCCAGCAGCTTGTTTTGCCACTGCGCCTGCCTTACCAGCTACCTCTGTGGCTTTGCTGGTCAATGCTGCGGTGGCTGCTGCCACTTTAGACCAATCATGATTGCGTTTGAAAGCAGCGATAGTCACATGACTCATAATGTATATTGATACGAAGCTAAACACACATGCTGCAGCGGCCAACAAGCACAACTTCAGAATCATAATAGCAATATCCAACGGATTCGACTCGGTATGAGTCTCTCGTCTGCCGCTCGAGTAAACGGTGGTCACCTTTGTCTCTGGGAAGAACTCCAAGGCCAAGCTTGCACCCAACAAGAACGATGCAAAGGCAAAACCAATCTTTTGCAGTTTATCCAAACGTGCACTCTCTGCACGATAGCGAGTGATATAATAGCCATATTGGTGGCTGCTATAGATATAGAATGGAGTCAACAGTATTACATAGATACAAATCAGCCATACGATGCGGTCCAACCAACGAGCTGCGCGCAAGTCATCCTTGTAGCTCTTTACCACGGCTTTACGATATGCCTTAAACTTCATATCGTTGATTTCTTCATAGTTTTTCAGATGTTCTTTCGCTTTGTCCTCATAGTACTTAATTTGCTCCTTGATTGCCTTCTTCTGCTCACGACTTTGTGCGGTATCCAATCGTTGTTTGTACTCCTCTACGCTCTCCAACGCACTCTCGTGGTTCTTTTTGATATAGCCCAATCGGTATGCTTTGTGTGCATTAGCATTGGCTAGGCTATAAACCAATGAGTCGGTTCTACAATCGGCAAACGCAATGGTAGTATCTTGTTTCTGCCAATTCTTGATACCCTCCACTTTTGCCTCAATCGATTGACGATCGCTAGCTACTTGCTCAGAGATATAGAACATGATAAAGATTGACAGGATACATCCAGCAATCAATGACCACTTGAAGGTCCAGTGTTTCTCTCTAGACCACTTAACAATAGCGCGTAACTCGTCGTAACGCTCTTTGAAGAACTGGTCGTTCTTGTCTTTCACCTCAGCTTCCGCACGGTCCAACAAGCGATCCATCTCATCGCATTCTGCTTCCGAGCATGGATATACATCATCTATATTGACAGTCTGATTATTCTCATCTATGGCAGTAATATGACTACTTGTGCACATCGCTGCATCCAAGAATTCATACGCCTTCTCGTTGGCCGGATTGGCTTTCATTTTCTCTTTCAAGTCATCTTGCGTGAAAGAAACATAACCATTCTCATGTGTTTCACGTCTTTTTTTGAATTTGTCTTTTAAGAATCCCATAATAGTAGTGTTTTTAATTGTTATTTATGAATTTATCAGTTTATCAGCTTTTTCACGCAATTGTGCATAACGAGAAGCAAACTGTTTTGGGGCTATAGACTCAGCCTCCATAATCAGTTGTTTCCAAGCTCGCGCTGTTTCGGGCCTTGAATGCTCCGCTGCTAAGGACTTAAGTTCATCACAAAAAGCACGAATATCCATCGTTGTATCTTCCAATTGTATTTGTTGCTTGTGATAATGCGTATCCTGGCTCCCCACAATACTTGCTAGAACAATCCACACCAGCGATAATATAGCTATCACTAGAACATATGCGCGCAAACTCAACGCAGGCCAAGACGTTATCGCCTCCCAATGCAACACCCTAGATAACCACTCATGGCCAGAGGTTGAAAGGAGCAATGTATATACTATCAACCAAAGCAAAGAAGCCATTAGATAGTACATCGTATGCACGCCTACAAACACTTTAAAGTATGGTGTCTGTGAAGAGTCGCTCTTCAGTTTTCCTATGTGGAACCATCCAAAGAATATTCCCTCCAATAAAACAAGATACACCATGTTTACATAGAATAATTTAGTAGGCTCTTCTGGAGCAAATACCAGAAAGCCCAAAACTGTCACCACAATAGTCATTAGACCGGGTAACCATGTGTAGAATGGATTTGTCTTCATACGCTATTAAATTGTAGGTGGAACTGGAGGGGTTGGCGCACCCATTGGCGGTGGTGTAGGCATAAACAACGCTGCCAGCTCAGGTATAGTATTAGCTGCTGCCCATTGTGGCATACCAGCCTTCCAAGCCAAAGTATCACCACGCAATACTCCTTGAGTTACTAACTGCTGCAAGATTGGCATATCATATGGCCCAGCTTGCGCATTATTCAAATATAAATAAATTTGTACTGCTTGTGGAGTTGGAGGAGGTGGAGTCGCACTCATCGCATTCTGGGCTATTCCTCCCATCATGCCACCCATAGCACCACCCATACCAAAGCCCATACCTAATCCCATTCCAGCACCCATCATACCACCCATCGGGCCTGTATTGCCAGCTGCAGTTTCCATCACATCCAATTGACGCTCTTGTTGATAGGTGAAACCTTGTATAGAACGACTTGCGGCTTGTGCTTGCGCATTAATAACCATCTGATAATTAGGATCATCCTCATGTGGATTAATACCCTCTACATCAAACTTAGTCAGCTCTACACCATAATCCTCGAAGTACTCATTCAAACTCTTCTTCGAGAAATCTGATAAATCAAAGAGGTAGTTATTCACCTCTGTGATACTTACGCGCTGCTGACTGAAATATTTACTTAATGCTACCGTCACACGCTGACCAACCGCTGCAGTGAATTCGCCTACGAAGTCGTTCAAATACAATTCATGGTTCGTACCCAAGTATTCACGAATGAATGCAATTGCATTTGTAATTCGAAACTCATACGTTCCATATGCCCCCACACCGATTGTCACACCTTGTGGAGTATTTGCTAAAGTGTAATCACGTATCGTTAGACCTGTTCCCCAGCCTCCCTCATCACCTGCAAAACGTTGACGAGTAGTATTCACCACATACAAGGTCGTTTTAAATGCGGTATCACCACCAAAAGGAATATTGACTATTTTCTCTAGAAATGGAATATTATTTGTAGATAGCACATGTCCACCCGGAAGAAACAAATCTGAGTACATACCTTCGGACATAAATACCATTTGTTGCCCTTCTTGTACTGTTACTTTGGCGTGCGTTGATAGATTATCATAAGGATATCTATGCACCAAGCATTCTTTCTCCAGATTTACAAAGACATTATCTATAAATCCTTTACGTGCGTCTCCCTGACCATCATGTGTATGACCATCAGAACGTAACTTGTCAAAAAGTCCCATAATATTTAAATTTAAGTGTTTTTAGTTTCAAAATGGCAAAAAGATATCTGCAGGAAAATATGCACGCAAGCGATAGCGAACCGAATATACAGTTCCTATTTCAATCCCAAAGATCTCCGCGATGGTTTGCGTAGGCAAACCCGCGAGAAAACAAATAATATACAATAAATTAGTTACTGATAAAGAACGGGTGGATTCTGTGCATAGACGCACCAACAATTGAGTATCAACACCTTTTATACGTTCTACTACTGATAGTTTTTCCGCTCCACCCAGGAGAGATGAATTTACACGATGATTTAATTGGGTAAGAGCATTTTGAATAATTAATTGCTTGCTGTCCATGGCGCATGATTATGAAATTGCGCCGCAAAATTACTGCTTTTTATGCATTTATCATATAGACAAATCTAGATAAATGACAAAATCAGTACGGAAACGGGTATTCAGACCCCATTTTTTTACGAATTCTGTAACGAACGGTATAGACACTAGCCGCCTCTAAGCACATGAAATCGGCTATCTGCTCCACACTCATTCCTGCAGCAAAACACAAAACATATCGCTTATCCATCGTTGTCAACTTTGTACCATGGCTTAAAAGTACTTGGATCTGTCCCAAATCTAAACTTTGCATTCCTTTCAATGCAGCATCGGTATAATCTCTTTTGGCGCCACTTGATAACTGTTTAATTAGTCCATCCACCAATAATCGCAATGGTTCGACATTGGTTTGGGTCTCTAATTCATTTATTGTCTGACGCATATTATCTGCCTCCAAAGCGGCTTCATACAATTTCGCTTCTGCATTCTTTCTGCCCATCACCAATAGCCAATAACCTATTACCAA
>Ga0233379_1000136_pt1 | contig 10287 bp, 11 predicted proteins | sample ElkDunMinimDraft_8_FD_180679 | JGI IMG/M metagenome (GOLD analysis project Ga0233379, IMG submission 180679) | Fecal eukaryotic communites from dung pellets of Tule Elk in California, USA - Elk Dung F1 | ecosystem: Host-associated > Mammals > Digestive system > Large intestine > Fecal | place...
TTAAAAAAACAAATTCAAAAAGCATTTCAAGAGAAAAATAAATATCAAATTCACCTATTAAATCAGTGTTGGTATTATTACAAAAGCACTAATAAATAATACCACTCTAACTTAACAAATTCGAACGCTCATAAACAAGTACTAATTGATATCCTTATCCACCTCTAAGTCTAAATTAATATAAATGAATTAAGGCCGCACCAAACAATTTCATTAGTACGGCCTTCTTATTATTTTGGTTGCAACATCGTTAACGCAACTCTTTGTTTTTTCAAATCTATATCATCTACCCAAACCGTCACTACATCTCCCACTGAAACCACATCCAATGGATGTTTTACAAAACTATTTGTTAGTTTGGACTTATGTACTAAACCATCTTGCTTCACACCAATATCAACAAACGCTCCAAAATCTACAACATTTCTCACTGTACCTTGAAGCTCCATACCCTTAGACAAGTCTTCCATTTTTAGTATGTCCTGTTTCAACAATGGTTTCGGCAACTCATCACGTGGGTCACGTCCCGGCTTCATTAGTGAATCAATTATATCCTTTAATGTTATTTCTCCTATTTCCAATTCCTTCGCCAAAGAAGTAATTTCAACTTTTTCTAATGCATCCCGCAAGGCAGCAGTCCCGGTGTCCTTCGAAGTGAATTGAAGCTTTAGAAGTAATTGTTTTACAATCTCATAATTTTCAGGATGTATCGCTGTTCCATCCAAAGGATCCTTGCCGTTTGGAATACGTAAGAAGCCGATACATTGCTCATAGGTTTTCGCACCGAGACGAGGTATTTTCTTCAATTGAGCTCTAGATTGAAATGCCCCCTCTTCTTCCCTTTGCTTCACAATATTATTGGCTACCACTTTAGATAAACCAGCAACATATTGCAATAATGATGAAGAGGCCGTATTAACGTTAACTCCAACTTGGTTAACTGCTGTTTCTACAACAAAGGTTAAAGATTCATTCAACTTCTTCTGCGACACATCATGTTGATATTGCCCAACTCCTACTGACTTTGGATCGATTTTAACCAACTCCGCAAGTGGATCTTGCAATCTGCGAGCAATAGACACCGCACTTCTTTCTTCGACTTGAAGATTCGGAAACTCTTCACGAGCTAAATCAGAGGCAGAATACACACTCGCTCCTGCTTCATTAACAATAATATAGTGAATGTTTTCATTCAGTTCCTTTAACACCTCTACTACAAATTGTTCCGATTCCCTCGATGCCGTCCCGTTACCGATGGCAACAACCTCAACACAATATTCTTTAATAATTGTTTTCATTACTCTTTTCGCTTCTTCTCTTTTCGAAACAGGAGGATGCGGATAAACAACAGCAATTTTCACCATCTTACCGGTTTCATTGACTACAGCTAATTTACAACCCGTTCTGTAAGCTGGGTCTAAGCCAAGTACCACTTTTCCCTTCAAAGGAGGCTGCAATAGTAGATTCTTTAGGTTTTCTGCGAAAATATGAATAGCTCTATCTTCTGCCTTTTCTGTTAATTCCGCTCGTATTTCTCTTTCAATAGATGGTTGTATTAATCGTTTGTATGCATCTTCAATCGATTCTTTTACGATATTAGCCACTATTGAATAGGGAACAGTTAGCTTTTGTCGCTCTATGTAAGAAAGAATTCGTTCTTGATCAATCTTGATGGCTACACGAAGTACTTCTTCCTTTTCTCCACGATTTAAAGCCAATACTCGGTGAGGGACAATTTTTTGCAACGGCTCGTCGTACTCATAATAGTTCTCATAAACCCTTTTCTCATCCTTCTCTTCATTACGAACAACCGAATGAATACTTCCAAATTTAAAGGTAGTCGCTCTTATCCATTGTCTAATTGAAGCATCATCAGAAATCCATTCAGCAATAATATCCTTTGCCCCATCCACAGCATCGGCTACAGTAAAGACTTCCTTCTCCTCATTTACATATTGCATAGCTATTTCTTCAACAGAGCCACTTTTAGGTAAAGTCACTATCCATTCAGCTAAAGGCTCTAAACCACGTTCTTTCGCAATTGTAGCTTTCGTTCTTCTTTTTTGTTTAAAAGGACGATACAAATCTTCCACCGTCTGAAGCTTATCCGCTTTTATAATAGCAGCTTGCAAATCACCTGTTAGTTTCCCTTGTTCTTCGATGATTCGAATAACTTCTTCTTTTCTTTTTTGTAAATTTTCAAGATAATTCCAACGGTTCATTACTTCACGAATTTGCACTTCATCCATACTGCCAGTCATTTCTTTTCGATATCGAGCAATGAAAGGAACTGTATTCCCTTCTTGTAATAAATCAATTACTTGCTGTACAGATTTCTGGCTGATCTTTAACTCTCGTGAAATAATTCCACTTACATCTACGGATTGAGTTTCAGTAATCGTCAATTTAAATCCTCCAATATTTTAGTCTTCCTTCATTTTACCAAAACATTGCAATCACATCTAATTTCCCAAAATATTTTTCTTACTCACAGACATTATTTCTCGACAAAAAAAGTTCACCCCAACATACAAAGTAAACTTTTCTGCCCCTATATTTATTAAACAATCGTTTGATTAAATCTTTTCTGCTTGAATTGCTTCTTTAAGTTTTTTTATAGCCCTTCGTTGCAATCTTGATACATGCATTTGTGAAATCCCAAGTTTTTCCCCAGTTTCCCGCTGGCTAAGATTACATAAAAATGTGTATTGTATGATTAATTTTTCCCGCTCAGTTAACACATGCAACACTCGTTCCAATACAAGTTTTTGATCAACTCTTTCATAACCTTTGTCGATATCTCCGAAAATATCGAGCAATGTTGAAGTTCCGCCTTCCGAATCCGCATCAATTGTATGATTGATCGAAAGAGCTTGATAGCTTTTTACCATTTCCATCGCTTCTAACACTTCCTCAACGGAAACTTCTAAAGTAGCTGCAATTTCTTCTACCTTTGGAGACCTATGTAATTGGCCACTTAAATCTTCTACTGTATGCTTTATTTTTGGCCCTAGTTCTTTAATCCTTCGCGGTACATGTACACTCCACGTCTTATCTCTTAAATACCGTTTAATTTCACCAATTACAGTTGGCACCGCAAAAGCTTCAAAACTTTTACCGAATGTTTCATCGTATCGCTTAATCGCTCCAAGAAGTCCAATCATTCCCACTTGATAAATGTCTTCTTGAAATGACCTACCTCTTCCATATTTACGCGCGATTATTTCAATCAAACCTTTATAATGAAGAATTAATTGGTTTAAAGCTTCTTCATCTTTATTCAATTGGTAAGCTTTTATCCAAGCATTGACTTTCTCACTCATTTCTTCAGTTGGATGAGATCGTTTTTCCATTAGCCTTCACCTACTCTCCATGAACAAACTTCGTCATCAAAATAGTTACTCCTTGATCTTGATGTATAATGACTTCGTCCATCAATGTCTCTATTAAGTAAAGTCCCAATCCACCTTCTCTCATCAATTGTATTTCTTGCCCCTTCTCATATCGTCCGATACCTTTTCTAATTTCATCAAAATTGCAGCTATGACCATGATCGACAACCATAATTTCTAAACGATTTTCATATATCATAAAACCTACCATAATATCGCCCGGCTCTTCTTCTTCGTTATAAGCATGTTGCACCACATTAGTACAAGCCTCGCTAACAACTATCTTCAAGTCTTCAATATCTTCATAAGAAAAACCCATTCTACTTGCAACACCTGATACAGTCAGTCTTATCACTTTAATAAATTCAGCTTTTGCAGGTACTTTCATTTCCATATAATCGTGTTTTTCAGTCATCATACTTCACCTTTCAGGTCACTTGTAATTTGGATAATGTCTGCTAAGCCTGTTATATCAAATAGTCTTTGCATTCTTTTCGACAAACCTACTAATTCAAATTTCCCTTTACGAGAGCAAATCATTTTATATGTGCCGACGAAAACCCCTAATCCAGCGCTGTCCAAATAAGTCACATCTGATAAATTGACGATTATCTCCTCTGCTCCATTCTCTACAATTTGAAATAATGTTTCTTTTAACTTCGGAGCTGTATAAATATCAATTTCTCCTCTAATCATTACAACTACTTTCTGATTATCGTTTTGGACATCCATCTCGACTATCATAAGAAAAGATCACCTCTTTTAATAATTTGAATCTTTGAAGAACAAAATTAACATGATTATTTTAGGGTCATTTAACTCTCTTCAAAGCAATTAACGTAAAGTCATCATGTAAATGAAAATGTTGCAATTCTTCTAAATGTCTATAAACCTCTTCGACCATTTGTTGAGGATGTAAGTGGAGATTACTCTGAATAAGATTTACAACGTAATCCCTTTCCACAAATCCATTTTCTGTCTTGCATTCCGTTACACCATCTGACAATAAGACAATCCAATCCCCAACTTCAACACGCTTCGTATATTCTTTATATACTGTATTTTGATCTACTCCTAATAGAAGACCTTTTGCATACATTTCACTAAAGCAGCCCTGTTGATGACTATAAAATAATCCAGGTTCATGTCCAGCACTTACGAATGAGAACATATGCGTTTTCGGATTATAGGACCCATACAGCATCGAAATGAACATACTGCAGTCCACATGCTTCTCAATAAAATCATTCAATCGTTCCATAACTATATGAGGACTCACATAATGTTCTTCAATATTTTCAACACCATATTTAATCAATGTCATACATAACGCAGCTGGAATCCCTTTACCAATAACATCTGCTATCATCACTCTGAAGTATCCATCCTTTTCTTTATAAAAGTGATAATAATCCCCATTAACATGATGTGCTGGAATGCTAATTGCTCCAATTTCAAAACCGCTTATAGTCGGAACTTTCATATCAAGCAAAACATTTTGAACACTTGCAGCAATTTCTATTTCAGCTTGCAACTCTGCATACCATTGTCGTAACATTTGGGTCTCAAAATAATCTACTTCAAACCCTTTAAGCATTTCCATTAAAAAGTCCAAGGAATTCAGTAATCCTCTATCCATGTCAGGATACTCATCCGTCAGATAACCCTTATGCCAAGCCACCATTTCTTTTATAGAAATACCGTTACCCATTAACATTTCCCTAATATCTCTGTGACCTAACTCACCATTTGCTCGTTCTTTCACAAAATTTGCCAGGGCTAGTCTGTAGACTTTTTCTATATTCTCTTTATTATCCACTGTTACTCCCCCAACAAATAATTAAAAAATTAACCATTATTTTGTCTTAAGTGTACCACAATAGCATTTTAAAATTATTCTGTTGATTAATTTGTTAAAGTATTTTAAATATTAAAACACAATTAACCAAGAAATCCTCCTTCAACATAACCAATGAATGTGTTTTCTTTTCTACATACTCTTTTATACTTCAGCTAATTTCCACTTCGGACGGGCATTTTCCACTTAAATCGAAGCCAAACCAAACTTCCTCATCGTGTACTCCTATGGCGTCTCGGCTTCCACGCTTCTTTCGCGCAGGAGTCGTCACCCTCCGCTCATCATAAAAAAATAACCCTTCCCGAACTGGAAAGGATTAATGTGTTCATATTTAAAACTCTACTAGCCCCATACTGATTTGCAAAGCAGTATCTACTTTTTTCATCATTTGCTCATCTAAATGAGTAATCTTATCGGTTAAGCGTTGCTTATCAATGGTACGTATTTGCTCCAAAAGAATGACAGAGTCTCTTTCAAAACCATACTTCTTTGCATCAATCTCTACATGTGTCGGAAGCTTGGCTTTTTGTATTTGAGCTGTAATAGCTGCTATTATAACAGTCGGGCTAAAGCGATTTCCAATATCATTCTGAATAATCAGTACTGGGCGGGTTCCTCCTTGCTCAGAACCAACCACTGGGGATAAGTCTGCATAGAATACGTCACCACGCTTAACAACAACCAAAGGATTAACCCCCGCTTGCTAATCGGTCAACGCAATGCTCAGCCTCGTATTCCGCAAGAAAGGCTTCAGATGCAATGCTTAGATTAATCGTAGCCATTTCGATATAGCCACGTTTCATATCATCACGAAGTTTTCTTTTTCTTCTTTCATGAAGATACATTTCAGTTGCTCGATATAATAATTCGTTGCGGTTAACGTTATCCTCTTGTACAAACCCATCAAGTTCCATCAAAAGATTTTGAGGTAATTGAACTTTTATTTCTCTTATTATGCTGGATTTAGACATTAAAACACCTCCACCATCACTACACACCTAAATACTATTTCACCCTTCATATTACCATTAATAAGGAAAAATGAAAAGTGCTTATCGACTTTTACACATTATTATTATAGGCACTTACTATTTATTTTTATTCACATCCATCAAAATTAAGTATATCATTCCGAACTAAACAGAAGTTATTTTCTTGATTATATACCCTAGGAACCCTATTGGTAATCATACATACAACTTCATAATTAATAGTGCCCAACTTTACCGCAATCTCATCTACTGAAATTGACTGACCACCACTTTCACCAATTAATACGACCTCTGTACCTACCGGATAGTAACTAGGAAGTTTAATCATACATTGATCCATGCATATTCGCCCAACTATCGGTACCCTAATACCATCAACTAACACTTCTTGTCCCTGGAGCTTTCTAAGCCAACCATCTGCATATCCTATTGGGATCGTAGCAACCCACTCCTCACTTTCCGTAACGTAAGTGGCACCATACCCAATACTTTTGCCTTTTTCAAGCTTTTTCACATAAGTAATTTTTGAGTGAAGTGAAAAGGCTGCTTCTATACCTTTAGGGAGTTGACCTTTAATCTCCGGCGACGGACTTAAACCGTACATCGTGACTCCTAGTCTTACCGCATTAAACCACGCTTCTTTATAACGAAAGGAAACAGCACTATTTCCCGCGTGGATAATTGGTGGTTTCTCAGAAAGAACCATCAACATTTCTTGAAAAGACTCCAACTGCTGGTTAAAAAAGGTTGCATCTAATTCATCCGCCGTTGCGAAATGCGTAAAAATACCTTCAAAGACGAATGCTGAAGATTTATTTATGATTTCTTCTGCCTTTTTAATTTCGTTAGTATTTCTATACCCTAAACGCCCCATCCCTGAATCCCATTTTATATGAATGGATAAAGAGGAATCTCTAGGTATTTCTTTTTCAGCTTCCATTAGCCAGTCATTATGAAAAACAGTAACAGAAATGTTATATTTCACAGCAACTGCTGCATCAGTCGGACGAATAGCTCCAATGACAAGAATTGGGGCAGTAATTCCCTTAAGTCGCAAGGCAATTGCTTCGTCTAAAATTGCCACAGCTAAAAAGTTAGCCCCTGCGTCTAATGCCACTCTGGCAATTTCAGCATCTCCATGGCCATAACCATTAGCTTTTACAACAGCAATCAATTTTACATCCTCGGCTAACTGATTTTTTATTACCTGTACATTTTTATAAATTCTATCCAAATGAACCTCAGCCCAAGTATCCCGATAATAATACGAATTCACCTTCATTAACCTTCTTTCTCATCACTTAACTCGCTTTTTTTATTATATAAGAAAACGAGCAAAATAAAAAAGAAGAAAGCGGACCAACAACATCTTGATCCGCTACAAAAGATATTATTTTACAGGGGAAGCCTGCACTGAACGTGCTAGCTCAATTAATTCATCCCTTGTTAAGTTTTGAGAAGCGATCGTATAATCAGCACCATCGTAGGTCCAAGTAACACTATAATCGGTTACTGCTCCGATTGTGTATCCCAAGTCTACTGGATCTCCCAACATCGGAGTTGCTGTTAGTGTCTGAACAGCTTCTGCTTTTTCCACAATCATTGTGAAATTTCGATCTCCTTCATACGTTACGATATAACGCTTACCATTATCAGTCGTAATGACTTCTTCATCTGTTAAACTTACTCCTTCTATTTCAGCAGGATACTTAACAGTGAACTCTTCACTTTCTTCATTTTCTGCCAATGTTTCAATTTCCAAATAGGCACCTGTCATATTTTGTTTCATATCAAAAGCATCGTCTTTGAAGCTCGGATTAAATGAAACATTAGAAAATTCGACCGTTACTAGCACATTATGGTCAGCGTCTTTAATTTTTACGCTTACTGGAGCCAAACTTTTCTTATCTACAATAATTTCTTGAAAAGGAAGCATCTTATTGTTTTGATATTGTGTTTTTGTCTCAAAAATATATTGGCTATCTGTTATTTTGAATGTGGCTTCTTTATCATCTTTAATATCTTTTACAAGTGACTCATATAAATAAGCTTGACTGCTATTTTGAGGCCATTCACTTTCAAAATGGAAGCTTTTATTTAAAGCAGGTGTTAGTACATATACTCCTTCTTTGTTACGCAAAATCATTTGACTCTGATCTTTTTTCTCATTTTTCAATTTCACTCGGTAAAAATCCGGATTTTTGTACCAAATCTCTACATCATACACCTGCGATTCTTCGCCCATCTTTAATGTCATTTTCGCATTTGCTTTATAACTCTTCATCTCCTCTACTTTTTTACTCAAAGATTGTACAACTTCTTCTTGAGATTTCTGGCCACAGGCAGATAATACAAGAGCTAGTACTATACCTGTTATCACGAGCATTAACTTCTTCATCTTTTCAACCCCTTCTTTTATTTACACAAAAAAGGGAGACAAAGTGGCTGTATTAGGATAAATACAATGACTACATTTACAACTAAAAAGAAGGTACTTTCCTCGACTATAGAAAAATATTAAAGTTCTATCTACTGCTACAACTCCTATTCAGACCCTGTCTCGCCTACAGATATAAGATTATATGTAAAGAAAAGAGCGAATATGTCCAAGTATTGACAAGCTTTTATATTATTTGTTCTCTTCGATAATCACTTGTGCTGCTGCATAGGATTCACAATGAGTTATAGATAGATGCACCCCATCTTTAATTGGCTCTAAAATAAAAGGCTTCCCCTTTTCATCTGCTAAAATTACGATATCTAAGAACCCAACTTCCTTACCTATTCCCGTGCCTAACGCTTTTGAAAAAGCTTCCTTAGCAGCAAAACGTCCAGCCAAAAATTCTATTCGTCTTCTATCATTTAAGTAATTATAGGTAACCATTTCTCTTTCAGTTAAGATCCGTTCAGCAAATCTAGGTTGCTTATTGACCAAATTACGAACTCGATCAATTTCAATAATATCCAAACCAGTTCCCTTAATCATTTTTTCACCTTCTAACCTTTCATGTTTATCATAAAATAGTACAAACCCTTCAGAACGGAGTTGTCTATATGTTCATTAGACGTGAAAGCTTTAAACAATTTATTCAATTATACCCAATAACTAGCGCTATTTTACTGATTAATTCGATTATTTTCACCCTTATTAAGCTACCTTTCATACCACATTCCATCATCATTGAAAACTTAATCAGCATTAACCTCTATATAAAAGAAGGAGAATTATGGAGGCTTGTTACACCTATATTCCTCCATATCTCTCCTGGTCATTTTATTTTCAATTCATTTGCCCTATTGTTATTCGGTCCTGCAATTGAACAAATGCTAAAGCATGTTCGCTTCCTATTGCTTTACAGTATATCAGGAATAGGGGCGAATATTTTAACTTACTTGTTTTACCCACTCACTTATGCTCATCTCGGTGCCAGTGGAGCTATTTTTGGTTTAATTGGCTTTTATCTCTACTTGACTATCTTCCAGTCACGCATACTTTCAAGACAAGATGCCCAGATGATTAAAGTAATGTCTGCTTTTGCTTTAATCATGACCTTTCTCCAAACAAATGTTAATGTCATGGCTCACATAGGAGGATGCACAATCGGTTTTCTATTGGCATTTCTTTTATATAAACATTATTGATCAGAATATTTGACGCTATGCTTATACCAATTTTTCATTATAGTAACGTCCTTTGCATCAACATCAATTACATCCCCTGAACTTGCACCTAAACCAGTCAAACTATTAGCAGTAATCGATCCAAGTTGTACTTTCTTTTGAAATATACTTTGTCTAGTGGTCATCGACTGAACTTTATTCTTTTGAACGATATATGTATTTTTAGCGAAAAACTCTTGGAATGTAAGTGTCAATTGGCGCCCAGAAATATTCCACCCAGCAGTTCTAAAAGATAAATAAGCATAAAAAGTAAAAATCGGAAAGAGTAGCAAGGCAATGTAACCATACGGTCTAAAAAAATAAACAATGATTACTATAGCAGGAATAAGCCAAATCCATAGACGAAATACGTATCTCTTTAAAG
>Ga0233379_1000137_pt1 | contig 10236 bp, 4 predicted proteins | sample ElkDunMinimDraft_8_FD_180679 | JGI IMG/M metagenome (GOLD analysis project Ga0233379, IMG submission 180679) | Fecal eukaryotic communites from dung pellets of Tule Elk in California, USA - Elk Dung F1 | ecosystem: Host-associated > Mammals > Digestive system > Large intestine > Fecal | place...
GTTTGGGCTGAGTCACCTGCGTGAAGTGGTGCATTTCTTGAATGGCACACAAACATTTACAGCCACTCATGTGGATACCGCAGCGGAATTTCAGATGCATGCGTTCTCCGCAGACCTTGATTTCTCCGATGTAAGGGGGCAAGAAAATGTTCGGCGCGCAATGGAAGTAGCAGCCGCAGGAGGGCACAATATGCTAATGATAGGTCCTCCTGGTGCAGGAAAAAGCATGATGGCTAAGCGCATGTCATCCATTCTTCCCCCACTGACTTTAGATGAAGCATTAGAGACGACCAAGATTTATTCCGTAGCAGGAATGATGACCCGACGCAAAGAACAAAACGGAATGACAAGTGCCTTGATTGTACAACGACCATTCCGTAGTCCACATCATACAATAACCGATGTCGCCTTAGTAGGTGGAGGTAGCAATCCACAACCCGGAGAGATAAGTTTATCGCACAATGGTGTACTATTTCTGGATGAGTTGCCAGAATACAAAAGAAGTGCGTTAGAGGTAATGCGCCAACCACTTGAAGATAGACATATCTGCATTACGCGAGCAAAAGTGCGTGTGGATTATCCTGCGGGATTTATGTTAGTTGCCGCCATGAATCCATGTCCTTGTGGGCATTATGGAGAAAATAACCCAGCGCATCCTTGCACTTGTACCCCCGCACAGATTCATCGTTATATGAGTCGCATATCAGGACCTTTATTAGATCGCATTGACATACAATGCGACATACAGCCTGTTCCCTACTCTACGCTCAAAGAGACAACCCCCAGCGAAAGTAGTGCAACCATTCGCGAACGCGTAATACAAGCACGCACCCTACAACAACAGCGCTTCGCAGAATACAACAAAACCGCCAAAACGCCAATCCACTGCAATGCGCAAATGACACCAAAGTTGGTGCGTACCTACTGCGCTTTAGATGCGGCAGGTGACAAACTATTAGCATATTCTATGGATAAATTGGGACTATCCGCTCGCGCATACGACCGTATATTGAAAGTAGCACGCACCATAGCAGACTTAGCTGGTAGCGAAAATATTTGTTCCACACATTTGATGGAAGCAATTTCTTATCGTAACTTAGATCGTAGCGATTGGTTGTAATCACAACGCTAAGCGGAATCCAATATCTACCTTCTTATCCGTTTCTACTTGTCCGTTTCTGACTGTTACACGACAGTTATTTGCGTCATATGCCCAGCTACCTCCTCGTACGACACGGCGATTGGTAGTTGAAGAATCGGGTCCAACAGGATTAATTTGGGAAATAGGACTATATGCTCCATACCAATCTTGACACCATTCCCATACATTACCGCCCATATCATAAAGCCCCAGTTCGTTCGATTGCTTGAGCCCAACAGGATGTGAACTACCCAAACTATTATCTCTATACCACACGACTTCATCTGGATTGTCACTACCTGCATAAAGTTTTCGCTGTGCATTCTTACCTCCGCGTGCCGCATACTCCCACTCCGCTTCCGTAGGCAGGCGGAATGTGGCACCTGTAAGAGCATTTAGTTTGGTCAGGAATAACTGGCAATCTTCCCAACTAACATTATCAACAGGGTTGGTCGGATCGTTTTGGAATCTGCTTGGAACTGAATCCATAACAGCTCTCCATAACTCTTGTGTTACTTCCGATTGACCAATAAAGAAGTCAGACAAGGTGACATAATGCATTGGCTTCTCCCAATCATAAGCAAGGTCTTTATGCTCAGAAGTGGCCCCCATAAGACACGAACCACTATCCACTTTAATCATAGTGAATGACACTCCGTTCACTTCAAAATCCAACCGTTCTTTATCCATAGGAATCTCCAACTTTTTGACAGATGCCATTGCTGAATCTTGTAGAACCTCTACTAAACGGAAGCCCAAGTCAGCGTGTCTATCGTCAATAGCATACCCATTACGATACGCAACACGATTCAATCGTGCTGGTGTAAGCGCACTTCCGCCTCGTACCACCCGATAGGAGCCAGAGGTGGGACCTTGTGGATTTGTCAGTCCATTACCCTCGTAAGTTCCGTACCAATCTTGACACCACTCACTGACATTACCACTCATATCATATAGTTCTAACTCATTGGGTTTCTTTTGAGCTACAGGGTGAAGCATAGCATTGCTATTAGCATTATACCACGCGACCTCATTCATCACAGCACTACCCGCATACTTAAAATGATTGGTCATCTTACCTCCGCGTGCCGCATACTCCCACTCCGCCTCAGTAGGCAGACGGAAATGTTTGCCTGTAATTTCGTTCAGTTTAGTGATAAAGGATTGGCAATCCTGCCAACTCACATTCGTAACAGGATTCTGCAAACAAGTGGTATCTGCACTTGGATTCGTCGTCATGACTCTCTTCCAAAGAGCTTGTGTAACCTCCGTTTGACCAATACGATAGTCAGAGAGGGTTATATCTCGGACAGGTCGCTCTCCTCCCATGGCATCATTGCCTTGCTCTGGAGTAGCTCCCATCTTGAATGTACCACCTTCTATTGTAATCATACCAAAAGATATACCCAACACATTGACTACACCAGCAGAATCTGTCATTGAAGGAAGTAAAGATGACACTTCCTCTTTAGGCTCAACAAGAGGCATTTCCTCTGCTATTGAAGAGATTGCCAATCGCAATCCTATGTTGGAATTGCTAAAAGTAGGCGTGTGGTAATTGCGTTGTGCCACTCGTGCATATGATGCCATAAAGGACCATCCTCCTCCACGGTACACCTTATATGCTCCTTCCGAAGGTCCCTTAGGGTCTTTTTGGTTCTGTATGCTATAGTTACTATACCAATCTTGGCACCATTCACAAACATTGCCGCTCATGTCATACAAGCCCAATTGGTTCGGGTCTTTGAGTGCAACCATATGTGTTGCACCACCACTATTCTCCATTGACCATGCTACATTGGTAGAAATACTATCTCCTGCATATTTATAGCTAATCGTATCCCTTGCTCCGCGTGCCGCATACTCCCACTCGGCTTCTGTTGGGAAACGGAATGTTTGTCCAGTCAATTGATTTAATTTACGAATAAATCGTTGACAATCTTCCCAACTTACATTTTCTACAGGATTGGACGCATTAGAGGGGAAGGCACTCGGATTAGTCCCCATAACTGACTTCCAAAGTGCCTGTGTCACTTCGGTTTGTCCCATATAGAAATCAGATATAGAAACTTGGTGAATCGGTAGTTCATTATCATTCATCTCATCAAATTGTTCCTCCGACGCTCCCATATAGAATGTACCTCCCTGTATTTTCACCATAGCAAAACTAACATCTTTTAGATTAAAGACATGTACATTATCTGCAACCGACATATTGGGAAGTGAAGTCTGCATGGCTTGAGCTGTATCCGTTTGTTGTAGGGCATACGAAATGACATGATCTTTTCCTTCTTCAACAGCAATCACATGATTGCTATCTACATAGCCGTCTTTGCTAATACGGATACGATGTTCACCAACCAAGATTTGATTAAACACCATAGGTGTGGTACCACTCTGTATATTATCAATCCAAATATACGCATCTATAGGATTGCCATCTACAATAAGTGTTCCGTGTTTGGGTTTTGGATTATTCAAGTCATAAGAAACATTGGCATCTCCTTGAGCAATCGTAATAGATGTGTATGCAGAAAAATGACCTTGTTGACGCGTTTCTACCAAATAACTACCATATTCCAATGTTCCATCCCATACACCTTTGCCGACTTTACGACCGTCAATATAGATTTCAGCATACTCTGCTGCAGTAAGAACAACATGAGAAAAATTAGGCTCCAGAGTAGGATAAATCTCTGTTTCTTCAGCTTCGTAAATCGTTACAACGGTAGATGACTCCTTGTATTTCTCTTGCTGAATAATCAGTGTATATGGTCCTGTTGCTAACTCCGCTTTCTCGATAGGAATGGTGCCAATGAGCGATATTGCACCTGTCGTTTGATGTTCAGCAAACACATATGCGCCATACACATCCGTAGTTCCATCTACGGATAACCATCCAAATTTAGGATGTAAGTCAACCTGTAGAGCCGTAGAAGTAGGTGAAACAACGAATTTTCCTTCCTTTGGATAATATTGTTCTGATGATACCTTATAGGCATATGTACCTTGCGCTAACACTTTGCTTGCAACTCCATTGACAGCAGGCCATAATTCTCGGCGTCCATTCACCATGACCTCCACCAAAGCACTTTGAGGCGTAACGAAGAGTTGAAACAAGTGACGGGTCAAGTAAACGGACGGATTAAAATCTGTCATTGGCACATAATGTACGCGTCCATAATATACCCTATTCGACTCTAAATTAGCATTTTCCATAATGGTTTGCCGCGCACAGCCATCACCACAAGTAATTATTATAGTCCGCGAACGCTTCGGTATTAAGAATAGTAGTTCATCATCAGAACTCCTATCCACAGCTTCTACTGGTGTTTGTGTACCCAAATACATTCCCAACACCTGTTTAGCCTGCATTTTCTCAGCATCGCTACCATCTAATCCTACTCGAACAAGTACATATGGGAACGAATCATCCATATCCGATTTCTCCCACTTAGCAAATTGCCTTTGATATGTCTCCAACACTGTTACATTGGACAAAGGTTCAAATGGTTGGCTGATAGTTAGCATTTGAGCATACGAGAACATCGTACACAGAAGCAATAAACACGATATTATAACACGATTTTTTACCATATCTACTTGTAATCCTACATTTATGATAGTACGCACACGGCAGAAGGAATATACACTTTAATAATCATTGTTAGTTGGCAAAGGTGTAAGTGTCACTTCCAGCGTTCGATATTGATCCGACACATTGATTATGCCTTCTTGCGAATAGTAGCCATCTGCCGAAATGGAATAAGGATATGCACCAAAATAGAGCATCTTATAGGCAATTCCATCTTTATTTTCCCAAATCTCCTCTATCCCATTTACCATCACATGTACCTGTGCATCTGCTGGATTAACACGGAAGACAAAGAACTGACGATATTGAGATTCGGATTGTATGGTGATGTTTTTTTCGACAAATGGTATATAATGTACCTTGCCCATATATACCGTATTCGCTTGTAGTGCATTTGAGATAGTCAATATATTTTTTCTTTCACCATCCACTCCACAGAGGATATCCACTTTCTGTACATTCTGTGGAACAAGGAACATGATTTCATTTTCCATCTCTCTATACACATGCATGACCTCCCCTTTTCCGCCCAAATCAAGCATCAGCGTTTGTTTAGCAGCGATGACCTCATGCACATTGCCCTCTAACTGCACACGAATGAGAGCATATGGAAAGGCACCATTATTTTCCCATTCGCCGAATTGATTCTTAAACGAAGCTAATACCGAACTATTAGCAATCTCACGAAAAGATTGTGTAATAGTTAATGACTGAGCAAACAACGGTGGTGCTAATAAAAGCAGCAAGACCAAATATAAACTACGCATTCTCATAAAAAAACTAATCTATTACGATTATGCGTCCTTGTCCCAAAGTATAATATGGCATTTGTTTGCCAATCGGAGCTCCCTGATATGTGGGATCACAAAGGATATATCGTTTGTCGTTATATGTGAAACAGACTCCCTCTTTTTCTTCTTCTGGAAAATGTACCGCAACCGCTAAATGAGCGGGATTGTCATAATACACCAATATCACATCTAATCCAAGAATATCACGAACCAATATAGAAAAGAGAATAGCTCGATCTTCACAATCTGATTTAGAATAGTACAATGTTTCATCGGCAAAGAAAATACGATCACTACCCCATACCTCATTATCCAAGGCATAGGTAAATCCTGTTTGTACCCAATTCAATATATTTGAGACGGCTTCCCAATGAGTAAGATTATGTATTGAATCCTTAAGTTGTGGATACAATGTGCTCTTCGTCACTGCATCTAATGGTGTATTAACCCCCACTAACCATTTGCTATACTCTTCACCACCAAACAGATTACCCGTAGGATAATCTTCGTAGAAATAAATGAGATTCATATTTGTTTGAAAGTTGAGTGTCCATCCCTTGCTGGATGTAATGCTAATGGTATCAGACAATTCGTAATCTATCATCTGTTCTTTGGTGATACATAATGAAAGTTTTTGCTCTTTATCGTATCCCACATCACTGATATAGCATGTATGTTCGCCTCTACCTCCTACACGATAATAGTATTCACCATCTAACAAGTATCTGCTCATACGATAGATTTCATGATGACTGGCAAAAAGCATATACACATACGCCTCAGTATATGCCAAGCGAATCTTATATCCCGATTGTGCCATGATATAGGAAGCAAAAATCGTAGCTTCATTGGTATCTCCATAGCGTCTTTGAGCAACACTTTGTACTAATTGCAGGTATGCCCAATCACATAGATTCATATCTTCACGATGTTTTAGACATGAAGTAAGCGTGATATCAAACCTACTTGGTACTACCGTATCTGCTATTTGCTCCCACAAATCAGCTATCCCCATTTCATCTACCGAATTCAAATATAAGTCTGCTTCCTTGGGAAAAGCCACAGAAACCAAAGTGCCATACAACGAAACGCTCACATAATCGCGTTCTTGCATTAAGGGTACTATGGGAACCATTGGTTGGGGCTGTTCTTCTGGCTCTGGAAGATAGATGATATCTTCGTTGACGACAAACGCACTTGGGACACTATCACTCATTACGGTATCTGGCAGAACAGGAATTGTGTCAGATAGAACTTGTATTGTATCTGGCAGAACAAGAATTGTGTCAGGTAGAACTTGTATTGTATCAGGCAGAATGCGAGTTGTATCTACTATAACAATCGTATCCAACTCTGGTATTGGCACTATCACAGAATCTACCTCTACGATCTCTATAATATTGGTATCCACCCGTATAGTAACATTGGTATCAGTTGGAGTTGGAAGTACAGATGTAACATCCATTGAAAACCAATCCTGTGATTCTGTTCGTATTTTAGAAGAAACACTATCTTCCTTATATTCTATTGGTTGAGCGCGTTTTATATTTTTCTCTTCCAATGTTTCTGCTGCATCATATTGTTTCCAACGCTTACGCAGTTGTCCCACATAGCGTTCGTTTTGCTTGCGTCTGAACTCATCAAATTTCTTTTGTTGTTCAGAGCGTTTTTTCTCATAGCGTTCTTTTTGGCGTGTACGCAAATCCTCAAAACGCTTCTTAAAATCCGTTTGAGGATACGCTTCAGCCACGAGTACGCACATCACCAATAATAGTGCGAAAAACTTTTTCATATTCTGTACTTTGTTTTTATCCTCAACATCACTTCCCCATTTATTATTTACTTTTATGGTCATAAGGGAGGGGACAAAGTACCTCCCCTCCCTTGACTTAAGTTATCAATTATTATTGTGCACTCTTCATCTCCGCAGCCTTTTTCTCTGCATACTTACGGAACTCATCACGATTGAATTTCACGCCTTCTTTTTGGTTTTCATCCAATTGTTGAGCAATATCCTCGATGAGTTGTTTTTTTGGAATCTCAATAGAAATCCAATATTCAAATAATCCATCTTTGAGCATGAAACCTTTCTCGCAGATTTGTTGTGCATCATTCAAATGTTTTTCGATGAGTGTTTCAAATTCGCTTTCGAATACACCTTCTACATCCGAAGCTTTAGCTGCTCCACGCATATTGTTGCTATAGTCAGAAGTCAAGCCAGCTACGAAACCGCCTAATTTCTCATGCACCATAGACTTTGCATTTTCTAATGCAGCACGACGAGCATTTTGTTGATTGATAGCAGAAGCAGTTCCTGTTCCTCGGAAATACTCAGCATCATCAAAACCCTCTTTTGAGCATGGAACCTCCAACTCTACGCGTGCATAACCATACTTCTCAATTTTCTTGGTAGCGCAAGATGCGCATAATGCTACAACAAGCATTGATAAAAGAATCTTTTTCATGTTTTTAGTATTTATGAAATTATACTTAATTATTGCCTACTCACTTCTTAGGATTTTCGGCCTACTCCTATTCAGTTAGATATTGTATTCATTAGAATTGTCCACTGGTCATTCGATCGTAGTCGTCTAATGTAAATGGTGTTGCGCTATCCAGATTAGGTTGCCAAGTGCGGACACGGATTACAGGATGCGCCTTATCGCTGGCATCAACCAACAAGAATAGATAGCCATGATCGCCATAATTAGACGAATAATAATCTTGTACTAAACGAATGCCAAATGTATTTTCTTGCAGACTTGGATCTATCATAGTCTCTCCAAACTTCACATTAATCCACTCTTTCGATGCAAAGGATGTTTTTAAGCGTTTGATATATTGCCCTTTGGACATACGCGTGTACAACACATTATCCAATAGCATTTGATTTTGTTTTGTTTCCACATCTTGCTCTGTACGGTGCAAGACGCGTCCCGTAATAATCACCGCATCATTCGAGAAAATGGATTCGATATAGTCAATTCGTTTGAGGGCATAAGCCGTTTTATAATTTTCCAAGAAGTTAATCAATGTCAAACGCGAAGTCTCATCCACATCCGTATTTGCCATTACGCTACGCGCCGAACTTTCCTCCAAGGCGAACTGAATACCGTCTATTTTGCCTTGCTTATTAAAGGTAAACACCACATTCTCCAATTGTTGTTTTCCCTTAGAGAACGAGAAGTTCATTGGAATGCTTCGGCACTGCACATCCGTACCCAATCGAATATATTTGACTCCTTCGAGAGATACTACCCGTGCTTTGCCATACTTGATTAAGGCCTCAAACTGCTGAAAGCCTTCCATTGTAAAAAGCGATAGCACACTATCATAAGTCTGCTTCTTAATCGCATTGCACACTTGTCGTATGCGGTCGTGATAAGCAGAGGCATCCATCATGGACACCTTGTGTCCTTCTTCTCGAATCCTATTGGCTACATAGTTTTGAGATATATTGGTAGATAATCTTGTATCTGCTCTCTGTGAAGCAATCGCTACTTGTACGGGCTTATGAACAATGGAAACTTCGCTTTTTGCATGCGTATCATAATCATAAGCCGAAGAATATGTCTTCATCAAGAGAGGCAATTCGGCATCAAAATTAGCTTCATCAGCATAGCGATATTCCAAGCGGATATGGACTATATTCGGTTTCATTAATCGCGGTAACTCCACCAGTCCCCAACCGTTTATCACTGATGTCACATCACTCCATCCCTCATTGAGATTGTATGAAAAATTCATATTGGTAACAGGCACTCCTTCGTAGCGGAAACTGAGTTTAAGCTGCTCCTCATTATCAGGCACAAAGCCATCACAAGTCACTTGTACATGTTTGAGGATATGAGTAATCTTATTCTGTAAATACAAATTAGCCCTCATCTCTTGTTGCAAGATTTCGTCTTCTACGACAATGTAATCATTATCTGGAATATTTGCCAAAAACAATTGTGCAGCGTAGAAGTAGCGCAATGCGTCACCCACCATTTGCTTCTGTATGGCATTCTTGCCCAAGTTTATAAACTCATAGACCTTACCTTCTTTTGCTTTTTGTGTGCTCCCCAAAGTGAGCATTGTCTTATCATTGATTTGTTTTTTGAGGTCTTTCACATCTTCCATAGAACACGTAATGGATCTGGAAGTGGCATAAGCATTCATAAAATTGATTTTCGGCTCTATTTGTCCTAATTTATCTTTCACACGCGTGATAAATGCTTTTGCATTATTGATGTTTCTTTCCGATATTTTACCATCAGGATTATCGCTTGTTAGATACGAATCTACTGCCTCCATCCAATCAAAGCAAGTAGTTAATTCTGACACTATATCATCTTCGTATTTATCTAAGATTACTCTGCGTTCTATGTACGCCACAGCAAATCCGACTTTCTTTGTGCTATAATAATCAACATGTATCAACGGCAGCAGTGAACTATCCGACAAGTTCAGATCCTCCACCAATGCCTGTTTAGCCATTTCTTCCATAGAAGCCTTAAACTCGTGTGCATCAATTTTTGTATCAACATCCATTTCCTCGAATGTTGAGAAATATGTTTCTGTTTCGTAAAGGCGCCACTTATCTGGTCTAAGATTCATTTGGTCATCTATTTTATCGCGTGTACTACCACAAGCTCGGAATTGTGAAAAATCGGGATCTATATTGCCCGCCTTAGCCACTTGAAAGAGCACATACACGCGCACACCTC
>Ga0233379_1000138_pt1 | contig 10216 bp, 11 predicted proteins | sample ElkDunMinimDraft_8_FD_180679 | JGI IMG/M metagenome (GOLD analysis project Ga0233379, IMG submission 180679) | Fecal eukaryotic communites from dung pellets of Tule Elk in California, USA - Elk Dung F1 | ecosystem: Host-associated > Mammals > Digestive system > Large intestine > Fecal | place...
CCGGCCAAACTCATAGCGCTTGTAGCAGCTACAGCTACATTTCCAGACGCGGCACTGGCAGCCAGGGAACCAGCAGCGCCGGCCAGCGTGGAAAACATAGCAGCGTAATTAGAACCTGATAATGGCATATGCACACAAGCACAACCGGAATACTGGCCGATCATAACCTTGCATAATGATTGATGCCGGTTCACCGTGCTATACAGTTTAGCTATAAAGGATCCGTCCATGACATTCCACAAATATTTAAGCTGTATATCCGCGCTCTGCCAGTATTCTGGTTTTATGGTCACCATACCATAAAAAGGGATATATACCCGGCAGCGTGTCATGTAGTCTACATAGTTTGTATAGTATTCATCTACATGCACGGTACCGCAATCTATCTCAATCACATCGTCAGAAATAGGCCGCGCGAGTATTCCGGTCATTGTCCGCGCGCCCAGCTTTATATCTTCCAGATTGCCGGCCGTAACGTCAACGGGTAAAAGGTGCACCGAAACAATATAATCAATAAGATTCTTATTCCATACACTATCCGAAAAAGCAATGATAACTTCACCAACCCACTTCATAAAATCGGTTACGCCGGTTGTTGGCGGCCATGTGATTTCCGGGAACAACTCACGCCCCAGATTAACCAGAGCCCCAGCATCACATTTATAGATATTCAACAATCCAAAGGAAAGAACACCCGGTTTTTTCGGTGTTTCCACCCACGGATCCGATACGCCATCAAATGTAGGCCCAGGGCCGCCAGCACCACCACCCGATACCGGTGCTGTGGGGCCATATCCCCCGGGTTCTGATTTTTCGCCAAAGGTAGGATCCTTCTTTTTACCTGGGTTTATTGACTTAGATAAAGCCACACGTGCTGCTTCTTCATTTTCCGATGTCGGGTTTTCCAAATAGTTATACATAGCGGTGGAAAAATCTAGCCCGTCCTGATAATTTGTGAACACTGGAAAATTTACTGCGTCCGGTGGGAATATCTTTACATTTAAGCTTGTTATAGCTTCCGCCATTTGTATAACGCTAAAATTTCGCCACGCAACCTGGTAAATTTTTTCAATTGCCGTCTGCATTCGAAAACCACCAAAATTGTTACCCCCGCTTTTACAACGATATGTTCCAGCATATCCATTATTTAATGTCACTTGCTGGATTCCGTCAATACCTTCTGTTCCGGATTCATCGGCATATACCCAAAGACTTTCCAACTCTGCCCGTGTCCCGTTCGGGCTATCAACGTCCAAAACATCATCAGTCCATTCAGGCTGATATACACGGTAACCTAACAATTCTGGCAATTCCAAACCGAGTGTATCAGCATATTCACTCCAACCTTGCTGGGCTGCTTCCATCAATTCCGCTTGACTTATATAATCCATATCATCACCCCACTGTTACTAAAATACAACTTGCGTCATCCAGTGCGCCAGGGAATGCTTTATATTGTATTCCCTCATACGCAAGTGCGTTATATTCTTTATCTTTCAAGTATCCGTTATACTGCTGGCTATTCCGACTTATCGTTGCATTTACACCTTTAATCTGAGTGGCCCAGCTCATACGTACATCTTCTTTTAGATTAATAATAACGCAATCGTTTTCTATATCATAGCTTTCACAGTAGTAATACTTCTGAAATAAATCCAGCATGACATAGTTTGATTGCGTAATAATATTGTGAAACGTGCTAGGCACTTTAATATCCAGCTGTAAATTATTTGTTCTCTTGTGCAGCTGCCCGGAAGCTGTCCCTAACGAGGTTCCCAACGTCTTTTCCAACTTCCGTGGATCATCATTAACCCGATAAAATGTAACTACCATATGTAACCTCCTTCCCAGACACATAACAGCATTGTTTCTTTTACAGCATCCTTCATTAAATCATATACCCCGATTTCTGTCAGTTCTTTTTCTATCTGATAATACTTTTCCGGAGATATAACAATGTGTTTTACATGTGTTTCCTGATCTGTATAGGCTTTTATCTGCTCTGTATCCCGCCGTGCGTCTCTGGTTTTAGTGTCCGTATGCGCCGCGCTGGTCACCGTGTCTGTGTGTGTTGCGTCTTCCGTTACGTCCGTGTGCTGGTCAATACTGTGCACATCCGTGTGCTCTTTGCGGGTTTCGTTGTCCGTGTGCTGGTTGTCCAACGTAGTATCCATATAGGAAGCATGGCCCTCCTCATCCCGCCGCGCTGCTGTGCTGTTGGTCTGATCACCCCACTGATCTGTATTACTCTGCTGGGCAGTTTGTGTTGTGCTATCAACGACCGATTGTGTATCATCAATATAGGCCGATGCACCAAGCGGATACAATTTGTTGGTTGTGGTTGTGTCCGTGTCTGTTTGTGTCTGTCCGATAATATGTGTGTCGTTATCTCTCTCAATGCTCACCACCACAGCATCATAATTTTTTGTGATTGTCTGCTGGCCGTGGGTGAGCTGGCTGTTCTTCTGGCCGTAAACCGTTTCCGTCTCATCTTTCCCGTAAATGTTTGTTTCTTCCAGATCACCAAAACGCTGGGTTTTTTCCCGCGCTCCGAACACGTTAGTATCCTGCTGCTGACCGTATACGTTGGTTGTTTCATCCTGACCGTAATCGCGTTGTGTCTCTTTGCTGCCGTGCTGGATGGTCTTAATATCCGTAGCGGATAAGGACGTAAAATCTACTTTCGTCAATTGATACCACTTTTCCGCACGCATGAGCTTTGCGGCCACTGCATTTACAAAGTCCTGGTAAAAGGTGCTCATGATCTCAAAACGCGCGTTTTCCCTACTGTAATGCATGTACTGTCCCCACTGTCGCATAACCATAGATTTAGACAGTTCATTATATAGATATGCGTCCATAAAGGCCCATGTTAACTCATTCAAGAAAGTTACACTTTCCTCCAACGCGGAAAAATCCATAGATTGCAAAAAACCGGTGTGCTGCTGGCCTACGGTATCATAGCAGTTGAAAAAATGTTCAAATTCCATCGTTCGCCCCTCCTACTGTTTCGTCTTCCTGCGGCACTTCCTCGGCTTCTGGTGTGCCGTCAGCGTCTAGATCTACATGACATTTTACTGTGATATCCACCCCGAAAACATCCCGGATATCATCACACATCTTTTCGCGTTGTTCCTTCATATCCTTTACATTGAATTGCAATAGCTGTTGATTGTCTTTTACCTCGTCTGTTATCATCCTCTCGCGTTTTTCGTTGGTCTTGTTGATACCGAAAAGAGCATAGAACTCTTTTAATAAGCTGCTCTTTGCGTCTGTATAATCGTGTAAGCGCGATATCTGCCGCGCGGCACGGTCGATTTCCATTTCCTCCGTCTGATCATAGATATAAGATAACTTCCCTACATAAAGCGCTCTATGGAAGTTTTGTGCAGCTTCCGCGCTCTTGTTGTTCGATGCTTTCAACACGTCCATAAAACGCGAGTTTACCAGTTCGCAGATGATTGACATGTCACAATGTGCAATCATAAGAGCATACTGCTCCGCGACCATCGCCGTGGGATATCCTGTAAAGGTATTTTTTGCATATACGCCGGTGTCATCTATCACCCGCTCGAATGGTGTTTCTACCGGATCCGCCAGACCACCACCAAACGTAAAATTGAAGTCTGTGGGTTCATTATATTCATCTTCCCCAGACGGTGCAGCAGATACCGCCGTCAAAAGGTCATTTCTGGTAACAATACCAGCGCGGCCGAAGAAATAAAACCGCTTTTCAAGTTGCTTGAAAAATCGCTTGCCGTCTACTCTTTTATCATTTACATCATAAGAAAATAAGTTCATCCCCATAGCTGTGAAATGCTCAAAATAGTTCCGGAAGATATCCCACACATTCAATTCACGGCCCAGGGACTTACCGGCCAGAAGTCGCATATAATACCGATCTGATTTTGTATATAATTCAAAAATGTTATCGTTTAAAATCCTTGCCATTTTACCACCTCATTATTTAAATAATGGGCTGTACCCATTAGAGAATACAGCCCAAAGTATGAAGAGAAACAGAAATGCCTTTAAACTCAGGTAGCCGCGTGCTCACCAACAAAGAATACAATACCCTGCTCGGAAGGATCCACCGCATATGCAGTGTCAAATTTCGTTATTGTCGTAATCATCTCCTGAAGCTCGTTGTTGGCGGAAACCGTGCGAAGGTCATCCACCGTCATGGCATACTTGTCTACATCGTGACAAAATGCGATGACCCCGTCCACGGTCAGATCCGTGCCATCCGTTGTATAACTTGCAAAGGTGGTTGTATCAACACCTAGATTATCGTTTACGATGGAAAGTTTCAACTCATCGCCGTAGCTTGTGCCGATACCCTGCCATCTGGTGACTTTATTGTAACCCGGCATTTCCAGGAACTTTTCAATCAATGTATTTTCCAGGTAACCGGTCATGCTTGCTTCGAAGTCACTATGCAAGTCAAAAATCATTTCCTCTTCGCGGGTGAAGCGATCATTTCCGCTATTGTTATAGAGCTGGTTCATTTTCGACAGACGAGACATGATACGTTTCATCTCTACAGTATAAAACCGGATCTGATCCGAGTCATACTTCCAACCGTCCGCGCTGGTTGCCTTGCCGGTCACCTGGTTATAGATCGCGCCCACATCAATAGCTGTGTTTGCAGACCCGAAACAGGAACCCATAGCGGTACCTCGTGCCAGTGTTTCCGTGCTCTCAATGTGGCACTTAATGTCGTTCATGCGCGCGGTGTCCAGCATCGCGATAAATGCAGCCATTTCCGCGGGGTTATGGAAGCAGCGCTGCAATTTCTTGCGGCTGATAATCTGCGGCTGTGTCTCAAAACCAGCGATCAGACCAAACAGTCTATCCGTCCAGTTTTTTGTCAGATCACCATCGTAGTAATCCCAGTCTTGCGCTTTAAAGCTGCTATTTTCTCTGACTTCCTGGATACTGTCCACCTGGATTTTACGCAGGTAAAGACCGAAGTCTTCCGGACTTCTGTATGCGCTCACTCTCTCCGTGCCGTCATAGCTCTTTGATTTGATACGTGTATTGTTGATCACACCCATCAAACCATAGACAAACGCAGGGAAGGTTGCAGGGTTTAAGCTGTCCAGCACCTGGCCGCCGACTTCCGCCAGGGTGGTGGTGTCAATCGCGGTAACCGCCTTGCTACCGAGTGCCTGTTTTGTTGCCTCGTTTACAACTCCGTAAATTTGATTGTATGCCATTTTAGTTTTACCTCCATTTCTATTCGCTTGCGAGTGTCCTGGGATACGTGTTAAGCATCTTCAACACCTTCTTTCTGCTCCGGTTCCTGTTTCTGCTCCGGTTCCTGTTTCTGCTCTGATTCCTGTTTCTGCTCCGGTTCCTGTTTCCGCTCCGGTTCCTGCTCCGGTTCCTGGCCCACGTCTGCCAGTGTTACTTCCCCTGGCATTTTATCGGCTGCTTTTACATCGTCCTTGTGCTGCTCGTTGTAAAGATCAAAGATATTTTGTTTTCGCATGTCCTTCTCCTCTCTTAATATTGACTTGTGTAGTCAATTTCAATATAACAAAAAATCCGCTTTATGTAAAGCGGATTTATACAATTCAATGGTGTTTCTGGCTGATATAGTATTTTATCAATTGCCGATATTCGTTATCTAGTTCAAGAGTGTAGGACGTCGGCCGGATCACACAGCCGCACTTGTTGGTCACCCGGTAACCATCCGGCATGGTAACTTGTGGGTTATCTCCGTCTATATACTGGCATAGGTTTTTCCTACTTTGGAAGATATCAAAATATAATCCTTCGTTCAGATCTGCCGGCGACTGTAACACATTTCCTGCTGCTTTTGGCACTCCGGCCAGCGTGATATGTGTCACATCGTTTTTATGCAGACGATAAGCATATGCTTTCGCACGTAAATACTGGATTTCATAATAATTCGCGTCATTTTCCCATGTCCCTAGATTCTGCGGCCTTCCTTTTTTATCTTTTGGCCGCGCAAGCTCCGGATCTATTCCTTGATCATTTAGCCGCTTTTCCGTCCATTCTATAATCTGCTGGTTAATCTGATCTACTATCATCATATCCGCGTCTGTATAAGATCCTTTGCCGCTGTCCGTGTCTGTGTAAGACAGTTTTGCTAGTGCGTCCTTCGGGGTGTCTCCGATCTTTGCCAGCGTGCTCATAAGTGCAAGGCGTTGATAACTGGTGATATAGCACCCCCATATATATGGAAGCACATTGTTATAATCAAAGTCTTGCAGCTTTTTAAGTTCCTCAATGATTTCATCATCTGATTTATGCCGCGTGTGAAAGTCCCAGCCATCTTCTATGATATCGTCATGTATTAAGGTTGTCCCACACATACCCGACAGACTATTTAGCTTTTCTTTTTCGCGAATGTACATGGTGGGATCTGGGTCAGTTTTTCTTAAAGTTTTTGCTGCGTATCTTTGCAACATATACTCCACCACGTGTTTATCCATATAGTCAGATAAAGCCACGCGGTGAGAGTGTACAATACAAGAATCAAACGTGTAAAACATCGTCAGTAGCTTATAATCTGTTTCAAGGAAATAACCCGCATAGTGATCGCATGTTATGATTTTTCCATTGTTTTTTGACAATCCATCTGGGTTATATTCTGCACCTTGTATCATGATACGCTTGCTTGCGCTCCATGGTGTAACATCATATTTTGCTTTTAAATTTGTAAATTCTAATAAACATAAATGATGGTTCCCATCTTCCCACGCCGGTGCTTCTGACGTTTTATAAAATGGGCTGCATGGGTACTTTTCCAGCATCGCCGCGGGATATGCACTTTTTCGGTCTACGCTTCGCTGAGCTATGGGGTTATCTGGATCACTTGACACATTAATATATCCTGGTGCATCTGGCGTATGACATTGAAATAGGATTCCTGCATGGTCGGGGTTGATCAGTGTTAGACCACCTGCATACGTTGCATGGTAGACTTTCCACTCTTCTGCTGTTTTCGGCTGCATCTTTGCGACTTTTGTATTAAATCCGGGTACTTTCCTGCTAAGTCTTTTAATATCACGGCGCGGTATTCCTGTTTGTGTAAAAGGAATGTCCTTAATGTGCTTATACTGTTTTTTGTATTGCTTAATACCAGCGATCATGACACGCAAGTCCTGCTCACAATAAAACATAGGCTTCTCCCCCAAATCAGACTGTGGCGTGTAAAGAGCGTGATAATCCAGATCACCCACAGCCTTGTCGACCCCGATCTGTTCGCCCCATTTTGCAAGAGATAAATTAGTGAGACGATAAGAGCACCGGAACACTAGCCCGCCCTGCTTTAAGTTCAACGGTTTACGTGCTTCTGTAAAAAACTTATCATCAAACGTCATTATTTCCCGTATAAATTGATACTCCCAACTTATGTTATGGATCCATACATGTGTCTCTGCTCCGGCAGTCTTTTCCTTTATATACTTAAGTATATTGTTAAACTCCGGAAGCTCCCGGCCATACAATACCCAGTCATTGATAGAGCACTGCCATATATACGGCAGCGCCCCGGCCTTAAATGTTTCAAAGCACTTTTCTATCTTTGGCACATCATAATTACACAGCTCGAAAATATCATTGATACTGTAGACTTTACCATCAGGCGACACAAAAAAATTGCAGCTTTCCATATCAAAGCAAATAATATCATCACAATATATTTTTGTTTCCTTTTTCCGCTTCCGCTCGAGTATGTCCGGTATCCATACATTATCTTTTTTATCTGTTGCTATAAATTCCTTATAGGGTATCATTGCCATAATGTCTTATCCTCCGTAGCGATCACACACCGCGCACAGTGTGGACAATATTTATCGGGTATTTCAAACTGCGAAAAACCACATTTACTGCATTTATAAAAAGTGACTCCAGCAGGTGTCGATAGCTTTTGCATTACACACTTTTCTGGTTTCGGCACCAGTGCCATGATATCTGCTGCCACTTCCTCACAACCTCCTTGATACTCCATAAGTAACCACTCTGATAATATTTTAATAATTCCATCTTTTAATCGCTTCCGTGCTCCTGTTGCGCTCATGTGTCTTCCTCCACTTCCAGTATCTCAGCCCAGTTCTCAGGCTCCCACATTTCATTATATGTTTCCAGTTCGTCATAAAACTGCGTAAATCCCATTCCACTATTATTTTCTTGCCAGTAGTCTATAGCATCTAACACACTGTCATGATCGTCCGGGTGATCCACCATAGCCACAAACATAGTTTTTAAATCGTCTCTGTCTTCCACCTCTATACCACGCAAGTATAAAAGCGTTTCATAAAAATCATCCTGCTTGTTAAGTTCTTTGGCTTCATCCGGGATATCGTCCAGTGTTTCCAGCAACTTGTCGATAAACTCCTCAATATCCTCATCACTTACATTTTCCTCATACAACACCTTGTAAATTTCATAACGCACTTTAGCAGATAACAGATCACGACTTCCTTTATCCAGGATATCCACCATACGGCTATATTTCTTTTCCGCTTCCTCTGCAATCTTCTTTGCACGCTCGGTTAACGGTTTACCTTCCTCCGGTTTCTTTTTATGCTGCTGTCTTGCGTCTTCTATGGCGGCATTCTTTCCAGCTGTTTTCCGTTGCCGCTCAAACTTAGCTTTTTTCTGAGCTTGTTTTATTGCAGCTGCTCCGGTCTTCTTGCCAAGAATATCCTTTACACCAGCGGCAGCTTGCTTAAATGCTTCCTTTTGCTTTTTGCTTCTGGTCTGCCGTTTCAGGACGCTGCCCCGAGCACCCATAAAGGGGCGAAGGGCTTCGAGTTCCGGTATTTTTATATTTGTCTGTTCAAATTGTTTCGTGTATGCTTTCCATTGCTTCTGTAGTGTTTTAGTTCTCATGGCGGTACCTCCTGACTATATAACACGCGTTTTGCCCTTCTTTTGGGCGCTTGAATCGCCATTTCAGTTCTGCTCGTGCATTTATTAATGTGCCGAACTTGTCCACGTAATCATGACGTATCCATTTACCTGTTCTATAATTCATTATACCGCTATGTACTTCATAATATACAGGACATGTTATTGTCTTTTTCATCATCTGCTGGACCCGTTCCCTGCGGCGCTGGTCGTACAACCTGCGGGCTGTGAGTGCGTTAATTCCCATTTTCCGTATCCTCCTCTTTTGGCTGACCGTCACATGATACAAAAAACTCTATAAACTCAATACCCCGGCCACAAGTACCGGGGTAAGTGTATTATTTTGTTAAGCAATCTAGGACATCTGTAAAACAACGTCCCTATTACAAAAATGTTACGCCGCCGGGATTGCGGTGTTACTTCTCCCTTCCTGGTTATCCCATTACAATACAGTTACTTTAGTAAACTTTCTCCCGTTCTGGGCCTTTACCTTTTCCAGCTTGACCTTTACGCCGCCTTCCTGGCGAAGAGCAGCAGAAAGCTGCATTCCATCAGGTGCTCCGGTCATCTTAAACCACTCTGTCACAATCTCTGTAAGCTGCTTCCCACCGCTTGCGTACTTAGAAGGATCCTCAGCGAAGGTGAAAACACAGAACTGTTTACTTTCTCCGGTTTCCTGATCGGTGGTGTTGATCAGATCCGCGCCGTTGATCGTAATACCGTTCGGGTATGCTGCAATCAAAAGATCATTTTCAATCTTTTCCAGTCCCGCGATTACTTCTGATCCTCCGCTTACCTTTTTCGCTGATTCTGCAAATTTGTTTGCCATTTCTTTTTACCTCCATATGGTAGATTTATTACCGGGCCTGTTCCCGGTTAAGGTGTGCCGGCGGTATGATCACCGGCCCGGCCTGGGTACCGTCACACGCTTACTTTTCTTTATGATGATCTTCAATAGCATCTATAAACGATGATATCAAAACGCCCTCCGGAAAACCACGCTTTAAGAGTTCCCTTACGATATTTGTTATTTCTGCGTCAAGTTCCATCACAGATCCTTTTATAATGATGGCCTGTTCTCCCTTGTATTCACTTTCCTTCAAAACGTGACTGATTATCATTTTTAACCCTCCTTTAAATATAGTGTTTGAGTTGTTGTGCAAAAGACACCCAACAGGTTAATGTACTTATATAACCAGTGCTGCGCGATCTTTAACGCGTTGGCACTTTGCATACGGGTCATTGTTCCGTCATCCCAGATCAGTGTAACCTTCATATTATTCGACCTCCTCACCGGTTCCGTGAAATACACCCAAACGTGCAAGCCCTC
>Ga0233379_1000140_pt1 | contig 10186 bp, 8 predicted proteins | sample ElkDunMinimDraft_8_FD_180679 | JGI IMG/M metagenome (GOLD analysis project Ga0233379, IMG submission 180679) | Fecal eukaryotic communites from dung pellets of Tule Elk in California, USA - Elk Dung F1 | ecosystem: Host-associated > Mammals > Digestive system > Large intestine > Fecal | place...
TGTATCATATAAATACTACAAGTGTACTTACGTAGGTGATCACAGTCATGAAGGTTTTGCTACACTTCCATATGTAAAAGTAAATGACATTATGCATTGGAAAGGTGAAACATTTAAGTGCTACTACGCAGATGATAATGCTTGTTTAGATAGTATGAGAAACATTGTTCTTTCAAATGGTAATTACTTATACGATCAAAACTGTGTAGCATTAGTAACTTGTAAGAATGACTTCATTAGATATGTAAGACTTTTTAAGGAGGTGTAACTCATGCCAAGAAAGAAGACTGGTAAGTACGATAAAGAAGGTTTTACTAATTGCAATTGTGGTGAGAAAAACTTCAACATGTTCATGCATAAAGTATTTAGTTTAGACATAGACTTCTTCAGTGTAGAAGATGCTGGTTTTATAAAGAGCTGGACTTTATACGATGAAAGTGGTGAAATAATAAGCAGCACAAATCCAGACAACTTAATAAACTTCTTAACAATGATGGTTTCTAAATATGGTTTAGAGAAACACAGTAACTCTTGTATAGATAAAATCATAATTTACGTAGACGACGTAAAGAAAATACTTGGTTTTTATAGAGATCATGTAACCTCTAGTTTTTCTACAATGAGCTGTACTCTTATCAATTACTTTGAGTTTAGATCATATTTAGTTTGGGATAAAAAGCTTACTGCTAAAGAAGCAGCACCTTTTATGCAAAAAGTAGTAAATGAACTATTTGTACCAGAAAAGTACTTTTACTTAACTCCAAACCAGAGAACCAGAAAGCTTTTACAGAAAGCTTGTAGAAAAGAAGGTTGTGAGATAGCAAAAGACATATTTCCAGATACTGCTTCTTCTTACTTCTTTACTAGAGAAGCATTGTTCGGTGGCATCTGTTACTGTCCTATACCTGGAGTAATAAAAGAGATACCTATGATGGAACTGGACATTAAATCAGCTTACATTTATTCATTACTTACACAAAAGTTTCCAGTTAGTAGAATAGAAAATGTTAAGCCTGAGCATTATGAGTACTATATAAATAACGAGTATGAGACAGCTTTAGGAGTATACAAAATAACATATACAACATCAAATAACATCATAGGTTGCTACAAGTACTACGATGATGAAAATAAGCCAGTAAACCTTAAAAAAGGTAAAAACGTAGAAGTAACTCTTACAATGAATAGCATTGACTTAGAAGTATTTCTTAATCTACCTCGAGTATATATAGTAAGTGTAGAGTGTTTATACTTAGAAGCTTACAAAATGGATTACTTACCAAAATATGTAAGAGATAGATTAGTAATAGAGTACATTAAAAAGTCTGAGATAGACGAAAATAAAGATCCAGAATTATATGCTGTACAAAAAATAGTACTTAATGGTATATACGGAAATACAATAAAGAAGATATTATTTGACAACTATAAGAAAAAGGCTTCTAAAGCTTATCTGGCTCCACAGTGGGGTATCTGGACTACATCTTATACAAAGCAGCTTTTGCTTGGTTTAGCTTTAAAGGTATCTGGTTGGACTTACAGTGATACAGATTCTATATATTGTGCTTATTCAGAAGACAATCTAGCTTTAGTAGAAGAATACAACAAAGAAATAACAACACATGTAGCTTCTATTTGCAGCAAGTTTGATTTAGATTACACTAAATTAAAAGATTTAGGTAAGTTTGATATGAAGCATAAGATAAAGAAATTTAAAGCTCTTTGTCAAAAAGAATATCTTTATACTACAGTAGAAGATAACATAATAGTTAAAGCAGCTGGTTGTAATAAAGAACAAATGCAAGTAGACGACAACTTATACAATTTAGAAAAGCTTCCAGTAGGTACTAGAGTAAAAGGATTTATACAAGAAGAAGATCGTTCTTGTAATATAGATGGTGTAGAGTATACGTCTAAAGGTTCTTATTACGAAGTAGCTCTTACTGGAGACGACGCAAGGTTAATGATGTACGCAATTGATCAGATATACAATTCAGAAGAAGATCTCTTCTAAAAAACACAAAATAAGGTCTAAGCAAAAGCTTAGGCCTTATTTTTCTGCAAAATTCATTATTTTTTCACCAACGTCATCAGTTTCGTAATAGCATCTAGAAGAAGCTAAATACTTAAGTATAACGTCACTTATTTTGTTACCAGTGTGTAGAGTAGTTATAACATTACTCATACCTATTGCATCTGAATAAACATCGTCTGTAAAGACTAAATCGTCTGGTTCTATTGTTTTTTCTTTACACATAGAGAAATACAAGGTGTTTACTTCACCTAAATGTAAGAAATCACACTGTAAGAGCTTACCCTTATATAAAAAGTACACGGTAAAAGTCTTTACTTCGTCTACATTTAAGTTTTCTGGTAAAGCAGGAAACTTTCTAGTCTGCCAACCACCAGTAAGTATCATACTACCAACTTCATCGTCTTCTTTAAAGTATACAGATTCGAATGTATTTGCTTCACCAACGTCTTTACAGTACTCTATAGCTAACTTACCTTTTGTACCACAAGGCTTGATGTATATCTTACCCTGATCTAGCTGGTCTGGATCGATGTCATAATAATCGAAGTGCAAACAATCTTTAGAAATTGTATTTGCTATCATATATATCTTACACTTGTTACGACCACGATCTATAGTAGATATTAAGTTTTGCCATAAGGTAAGTTCTTTAGGACAGTATCTACCACTCATAGGTATAAACTCGTCAAAAATGATCTTTTTAATGTAAGGGTAGTCTGGTCCTTTAGCTTTCTCTGCAGTATTAACACAGAAAGCATAAGCCATAGGAGTAGGGCACTTATCTTCAACTTCATGATCTTCGTTAAGTTTTCTTAAGTACCACTTACCACGCCAGTATTGTACGTCATTCCAAGCTCCTTTACTGTACCACTCAAGCCAGCCATTCTGCACCATGCCGTTAAAAATATCTTTTTGTATTATAGCCATCTCAGTGTCCCAACGTCTTACATAAGCAAATTGGTCTGTATAGCCACTGTCAATGAAGTCTTTAATGCCGTCTAATGTAAGAGTGCCATAAGACTTACCGTTAGCACGTCTGCCAATAATCATATTAACATTTGCCTTTTTTGAATCTATCTGGTAGTTGTTATGATATTTTTTAACCATTCCATTCTCATCACATATTGTTCTATCGTCGAAGTTTATTATACTTGACTTCTCTTCTATTTCTAGTCTCTCGTCATCCATTGCTGTCCCTCCTTTTTAAAAATAAGGCTCTATACCGAAGTATAGAGCCATTGTGTTTAAGATACTGCTCTACGACGAGGTAAGAGCACTACGTCACTAGTGTCTATAGAAAGGTCACTTAGACTCACTCTGTACCATACTGCACCACTAAATGTCTTAGAAGTATCACCTTTACGAGGTCCAAGTGGGTATTGGAAAGTATACTCTTGGTTGTAGTAAGTACCAGAAGTAGTTGTGGGTATAGCCTGAGTGCTCTTCTTTACCCAGCTCCAAGCCCCATCTACCTGCTGCAGCTCATACTCATCTAGAGTATAAGTAGTATTACTGCTACGATTTTTTATTATTACTCTAGTTTGTACTGTACGAGTACCAGTAGCAGAGTCAGCTTCTATACTAGTATATACTCCCTCTATAAAAGGTGTATTTACATTCTCATTTTGTAAAAATTTTGTAGTAAAATCATCGATCAATACTACATCAAAAGTAATTTTTACTCCACGTATATACATATTAGTAGTAGAAGGGTTGTATACGAATACGCTTTGCACAGAGGTACCAGATAGTATCTTTACTATTGCAGAAGATGCTAATTGGTCTCCGATTACTTCTGCAGATACGGGTACAGCATACCCTATAGTTCTACCATCTGGAGCTTTTACAGTAATATATCCAGAATTAGAGATACGTACTACTTCATATTTTGTGCCAGCTGCTATAGTAAAGCCCTCATCTCTAGTAAAAAGCGCATTAGTTTTGTAAGTTGTGGGTCTTATTTGACGCTGATATGCAGTCTGGTAGCTTGATACGCCATACTGATCATCGCTGTTTGCGTAATTTTTCCAAGCATGCAGTGTTTCTGCATATATTGTATCGCCTACCTGTATAGCTGGGTGTTCAGGGTCCCAAGTCACTACGGTACTAGTAGTATGCCCCCAAAATTCTAAACTTCTCACCTCATTACCTATATCATCTTCAGTCACCACTGTAGCTAAGGCATCTGTCATAGTCTGCGGATCATATTTTTTATACATAGGAGAAGAGAAGCTTCCACCAGGAAGCTGCAAAGTATCTACTGTACGACCTTTACGATCAGTAGTACTAAGTGTATTGCCAGAAATACTTGCGTGAGCTAGTGCATTAGCGTCCTTGACGTTGTAGCCATTGTATTTTACGAAATCTGCCATAATTCATACCTCCTTTTAGTCTGCAAAATCTACTGTCTCTGTCTTCTGTGTTCCTGTGAAAGTAGGCTGGCTTACTGTACCACTAGGTGTAAGTGTGCCAGATATTGTCATCTCATCACCTGTGAAAGTAGGCTGAGTAATGCTACCTATTGCAGGGAAAGCACCAGGGTTGAATGCACCTTCATTAAAGCTACCAGGTGTAAAAGCACCTTCTGTAAAGCTTCCAGGTGTAAAAGCTCCCTCAGTGAAAGTACCAGGAGTGAATGTTAATTCTTCATTAGCAGCATCATAAGTAAGTGTACTCTGTACAAAAGCGTCAGCTGCTTTAGAAGGTGCTACATAAGTGTCTGCTGTCTTAGAAGGCGGTGTATAAGTATCTGCTGCTTTACTAGGTAAAGTACCCTGTGTAAGTGTCACATTACCACCACTTAAAGTACCAGTAGGAGTACCACTAGCAGAGAAGCTAGAGGGATTACCAGTGAAAGTAGGCTGACTAACTGTGCCTTCTGGTGTACAATTAACTGAACCAGTTATTTCATTCTCTACTGCACCAGAACCATTCTTAATAGTAATTTTGTTGTTTACTACAGAGACGTCCTCAACATAATTTTGCTCTATGTTGTTTAGACGATTATCCTGCTCTATATTCTTTCTTGTAGAAGCATGAATCTCATCTAAAAGCTCATCCTCTACATTTATGTTAGTATGCTCTACACCCTGACCAAAATAGATACCTATACCAGCCTCGTAAGTAGAAGCTACTATCTTTTCGTCTAGCTCTTCTAACTTCTCGTCCTGTTCAGTATTTTTTGTTTCTGCTGCAGTCATACGATCTGTTAAGCTCTCTACATCATCTGTTAAATCATTAATTTTGTCAGCGTGGTCATTTACTACATCAGTAAGCTCTGCTACGTCTTCCTGAAGCTGATCAATGTCTGCTTCAGCTGTATTCATACGACCAGTTAAAGCGTCTATGTTGCCTTCAGCAGAAGTCATACGATTAGTTAGACTGTTAACATCGTCTTCAAGGTTGTCAATGTCTTCCTCAGCTGCAGCCATATGAACTTCAAGGTTGTCGATATCTGATTCAGCTACATCTAATCTACTATCTAGACTATCTACAGCATCCTCAAGTGTATCTACTCTTGGAGTAAGAGCATTGATCTTTTGCTCATTCAGGTTAGCTTTAGCTTTTACAGAAGCTATCTGGTTTGCATTTTCCTGTATAAGTCCTCTAGCTTCTAAGTCAATGACTTTAAGGTTTTCGCCGTTAAAGTCTACGTTACCTAAATACTTTGTAGCCATTCTTAACCCTCCTTCTCTTTTACAGTCAGAGTCATTGTGGTTTCATCGTAGCTAACTTCATATATGTCGTTAGCTATTTCGTTGTAAGCCCGAGTAAGCTTTGCAAGCCACTCTATAGGAGACATGTAGTTCTCAAATGTTTCCGGTATCTCCTTTACCGGAATGATGGGTGGTAACTTTTTCATAAGCTTTACTCCTTTCTTAATAGATAATGAAGAAGAGATCTTTAAGCTCTTCGATTATCTCTTGGTATATGTTTATCATTACGTCTCTATACTCTTGAAGCATCTGCATGTAGCTCTTACCACTATTTGCTTTGCCTTCTACTTCTTTATGGTATTCACCTTCATGAGTTCTATCGTCTGTGCCAGAGTCCTCAGTAGCAATGTTATGACCATAAGCAGTAGTAGCAGTGTCAGTATTGTTGAAAGTAGTAGTTTCCTGTACACCTTTACCGTGAGTAGTCGTATTTGTATCAGTGTTATCAGTCTCTACTTTATCACCATAAGTGGTAGTAGTTTCTTCACCTTTACCGTGTAAAGTGGTAGTAGTGTCATCTATTTCAGTTGTACCAGAAGTCTTAGTGTTCTGGTCTGTCATATGAGCATCTATCGTACTCTCTAAATGATCTGCACGATTCATTTTAGTATCATCAATATTCATATTATAAGTAGTACCATCAAAAAATGTACCACTAAGAGTGCCAACATAGTTGAACTTTGTTTGATCTTTCTCAGTAGTATGCTTTGAGTACCCAGTAAGGTAGTCTTCTTCACTTATACCACTTATAGAGCCTTGAGGAGTGTCGTTTTTATAATCCCAATCAGTGGTCTTATTATCAGAAGTCTCTTTACCTGTATTACCCATAGCCTTACCAGCTACAGTGGTATTGTGACCCTTATCTTCCTCAGTACGATCAAGAGTTACAGTAGTTGTACCATCTTCCTGAGTATCTACACCAACAGTACCAGAGTGATTTTGTTCACCGTCAAGTACGTCAACAACTGTAGTAGTACCACTCTCTTGAGTTTGTACTCCAATTGTGCCTGTATGAGCATTTGTTACTACATCCTTATCTGAATGCTTTGTATTGCCTTCAGCAGATGTTACACCATGGTCCTCATGCTCGTCTGTACCATCTTCATGATACTTTACGTCATCAAAAATAGGGTAGTCGAGCTTAAGCGAATCATACCTTTGATTATACAAAGGGGCAATCTCATTTAAGCGTCTATTGAGTCTGAGTATAAAGTCTGAAGGTGTATAAGTACAAACTTCGTATTCCCAGTAATGCTCCAGTATCATACGCTCAAGGTCAATACGATCATCACCATCGTCTAGAAGTTTGTATCTAGTAGAGAAAAGCTGAGGAATAGCAGCATTTGCTATATCGTCTATTCTATCGAAAGCCATACCAGTTAGATCGTTGAATCTTAAACCAGACACTTGTTCGCAGACTTCACTCAAATTAAGTGTATACTTTGCCATTATTCCTCACTCCCTTCTATTGCAGTTGTATTTTCTTCTTCAAGTTCATCTTCACCCTGATCTAGAATATTTACGTTTGCATTTATCTGATTGAATGCTACTTTTACATCTAAACCAAATACTTCTTTAATAAGCTCTGCACCATGCTGACGAGGCTTTTCTCTGCTCTCTTTTTGTACCATACTACCAGTGACTGTAGTAGAAACTTCGTATTGTGACATCTGTTCACATTTTCTAACTTCGTTTGAAAGATTTGCTATACCAATAGAACTCAAAGCTTCATTAAAAGTATTAGTAAACTCTTCACGAAGACTTGTCATTACATACTGCAAACCATCAGTTAAAGTTTGTACTTTTAAGCAATCTACTTCGCTTATACCGTCAATGAGTATTGCAGGCTTAAAGTCATATATCTCAGTAAATATAGCCTCTACTGCAGCCTTATTGTTGGAAGTAGTAGTTACTATAAAAGGTACTTTTGAGTTTCTTACACTTTGGTCTATACTTAATCTTAAATTTGCAAGTCTACCTGCATAAAACTCAATATTTACAAGAGTTGGTATATAAGTAGTTCTATCCCAAATAATAACAGAATTGTCTGGATTAAGATCTCTATAAATAATATTACCATACAAAGTAGAAGCACTATATACTAAAGGTCTACCATCTGTATCGTACTTACTTACTTCACCTAATACAAGTGTAAGATATTTTTCAAGTATTTCATCATAATAGAATACAACACTACCATTGTTTATAAGTATTCTCTCCATTATATCTCGGTCTACTTCGTTAGGTAAGCCTTCCCAAGTAGGTACAGAAATTGCGAGAGTATAGAGTAGATCAAAATAGTAGTTCTTTGCATATTCTAAGTTGAATATGCCGAAGTCATGGCACTTTTTAGTTAGCATGTTTTTACCGTACAAAGACGGTTCATACTGTCTAAAGATGCTAGATATTGATTTATCTGCTGGCATTTAGCTCACCTCCTGTTATACATCTCCGTTTTGGTTTCCATTCTTTATTACATTATACTGCATTATAGAAGCACTACCTACTCTAGCTGGATTCCAGAAAGTACAACCGTTCATCATTATTTCGTTTACTTTATCTAGCTGATTTGCATTCATATCTGAAGTACCTGCTATGCTCTTTATGCAGTGACCTAAAGTCTTTATGTAAACGAACAGATCTCTTATAGTAGGATCTGGTTTATCTACTAGACCAGCCTGAGAATAGCCGTATCTAGAAAAATAGTCGTCTATCTGTCTAGCAAAGTTACTACGAATACTCATATGAGCTATCTTAAATTTCTTATGATCAAAGTAGTACTCTATAGTACCATTACTTACACTACCTCTAGTTGTATCTGGTGCATCCATTTGCTTCTGCAAGTTACTAGCATAGCTTATTACTTGAGAAGCTACAGCACCTATTGCTAAAGCAGCAGCACCTACAGGGTTAGAACCAAGTAGTATAGCTCCTATACCAGCAGCAGCAGAAGCTCCAGTTCCCATGAGTAGAGCAGTGTCATTTGAACGACCGTTTTGAGCTATATAAGCTGCATAAGAGTCAGAAGCTACTGAACCAAGAGGGTAGTTAGAAATTTCTACTGTCTTATCATTATTTAGTAGATAGTAGGTATCTCCTTGGTCAGTATAAGTCATACCATTATAAAAAAGAGGACTAGCTTTTATAGATACAGGCATTGTTACTGTGCCTTGAAGCTGTATAATATATCCACTAGTGAATTTACCCCAATCTTCAAATTTAAGGTCAGAAAAGTTTCCTATATCATTATAAAGTCTAGCAAAAGAGTAAGGATAGTATAGAAGCTTACTATTTCTTGGAGTATATCCATTCAAAGTTCCTGGTGTATCTGAAAATACGTGCCAGTTCATTTTATGAGAGTCTCTCTTAGTAAGTAGTTCTGCTGGATGACCATCATAATCACTAGCTACTAGTGCTTTAGGTAGCATATATAAAGCGATTATTTGGCTAGGTGACTTTATTCTAGAATTTAAGAATGCTACTGCAGAATCTAGATCACTAGGATCAAAAATAATGTTGTAAGTACCATTAGGTATACCAAGAAGAGTTTCCATATGTATACCACCAGTACCATATTCACCCTCATCATTAAGTATAGGAGTGTATACTATTACTGCCCAACAATCATTTGTGTTATATTCTTCGCATTGTTTTATCTCATTTACATATGGTGTTCCAAGAGGTAGATCTTCTGCAATTCTCTTATTGTTGAATTTTGAAGAAGAAGCATGATGTCTATCTATTGGAGCTGGATAGAACTGGTTATTACTTAGTAAGAATGTCATCATCAAATCTATTTCTAGATCAAATTCGTATACACTAGATGTCATTATAGTCTCGCCAGATTTACCATCATTTATATATCTACAGCCATGTATAAAGCAAAAGCGCTCATGACCTTTACCATCATTTATATAGCAGTAGTTATAGTCTTCAGCTAAAGTATCAGTTACCTCAAGTCTTATAGTACCTCTACCAGTCGTTGTATCTATTTTTGGGTACATAAGAGCAGTTTTTTCATTGGGAACGTAATTGCCGTCAAGCCAAGCTTTCTTCGTAGCTATAGTAGCTGGCCTTAAAGTATTTTGATATGTGTTATCAAAAGGTACTGATTTATATAAAGTTATTTTTGCTACGTATTGTGTACTTGCCATCTTAATCCTCCTTTACATAAAACATAGGGGCGACTATTGCCGCCCCCTAGTTTAATTGAGATTATTCTACAGTTACGTCTATAGTAGCTGTCTTTGTTGCATCAAATGCAGATTTAGCTGTAATTGTGCAAGAACCAGCTGCTACGGCTACTATATTACCAGAAGCATCTACTGTAGCTACGTCTTCATCAGACGAAGTCCACTCTAGTGTCTTAGGAGCAAATCCCTGAGTTGTTACTGTAGCCTGAGCAGAAATCTGACCACCTACAGGAAGTGTTACA
>Ga0233379_1000141_pt1 | contig 10147 bp, 9 predicted proteins | sample ElkDunMinimDraft_8_FD_180679 | JGI IMG/M metagenome (GOLD analysis project Ga0233379, IMG submission 180679) | Fecal eukaryotic communites from dung pellets of Tule Elk in California, USA - Elk Dung F1 | ecosystem: Host-associated > Mammals > Digestive system > Large intestine > Fecal | place...
CCGCTTGCCCTAACACACCAGGAAGTAAGCGTACAACTGCATCGATGACTGTCATCGCTGGCAACTCTCCTCCCGTAAGAACGAAATCACCTATTGAGATTTCGTCTGTTACGAGATGTTCCCGAATGCGTTCATCATACCCTTCATAGTGACCACAAAGGAAAACTAAATCTTCTTCCTTCGCTAGCTCCTCCGCCTTTTTTTGCGTGAAGCGTTCGCCTTGAGGACACATTAAAATGACTCGTGGCTTTCGCCCTTCTGTAATCTTTTCTACCGCGTTAAACATCGGTTCAGGCTTAAGAACCATTCCTGCACCGCCACCATATGGATAGTCATCTACTTGTTTATGCTTATTATCGCTAAACGCCCGAATATCTGACACATCCAGTTCAATCGCACCTTTTTCTTGCGCTTTTTTTAAAATCGACGCACCGAAAACTCCTTCAAACATTTCCGGAAATAAGCTTAGTACGTGAATTTTCATCATTATAATAAGCCTTCCATTACGTGAATGATAATTTTCTTTTCTTCCACGTCAATCTCTTTCACAACATCTTCAATATACGGGATATAATGCTTTTTACCGCCTTTTGCTTTAATCTCCCATACATCATTGGCGCCTGTTTGTAAAATGTCTGTTACGACACCAATTAGTTCGCCCTCTTCTGAGTACACTTCACAATCCATGATTTCGAAGTGGTAGTATTCGTTTTCCTCTAGCTCATCTTCTGCTAGCTGATCCATCGTCACTTTTAATAAACCTTCTTTAAAAGGCTCCACTAAATTGATATTATTTAACCCTTCAAACGTTATCAGAATGAAGTTTTTATGACGACGGGTACTTTCAACCGTTACCCAGATTGGATGCTTCTCATCCTTTTTAAATACAGCTAATTTGCTGCCCGGTGCGAAACGTACTTCCTCAAAATCAGTTGATGACAATACGCGCACTTCACCACGAATCCCATGTGTATTAACAATACGTCCTACGTTAAACCATTCCATCATATCACCTCTTGTATAGAAAAAGAGAAGAAAGCACATGCGCCTCCTCCTCTTTTTATTGTGTGGATATTCGCTAGGAATATCCTTTTTTTAATCCAATATATCGACGTAAGTCTTTTTCTTATGGTATCCACTCGCTGCTGAGTAAACAATTGTGCGAATCGCCTTTGCGACACGACCTTGCTTGCCTATGACTTTCCCTCGATCCTCTGGATGAACAAAAAGCTTATAAACAATTCGACTTTCATTTTCGTCCGTCTCAATACGAACGTCTTCTGGATAATCGACTAATGGTTTCACGATTGTTTCAATCAGCTGCTTCATATAGATACCTCCGATTATTTACTGAATTTTTGGTTATGGAATTTCTCCATGATACCTTGTTCTGAGAACAGGTTACGAACAGTATCAGATGGTTTTGCGCCATCAGCTAACCATTTAAGAGCTTTCTCTTCATCGATTTGTACTGTAGCTGGAGTAGTAAGTGGGTTATAAGTACCTACTGTTTCAATTTGACGACCGTCACGTGGTGAACGAGCGTCAGCTACTACGATACGATAGAAAGGAGATTTTTTAGCTCCCATACGTTTTAAGCGAATTTTAACTGCCATTTAATAAGCACCTCCGAATAAGTTTCACACAAGATAGTATATTATCAATGTTTGTGTTGTTTGTAAAGTGTTTTTTCTTAACACCTAATTTTTTTATTTAAATAACGAATCAAAGCCAGGTAATTTCATCTTTTTCTTGCCTTTTCCTTGTGCCATACCTGTCATTTGTTTCATCATTTTTTTCATTTCTTCAAATTGCTTTAATAAGCGATTTACTTCTTGAATTGACGTTCCTGAACCGGTCGCAATACGTTTTTTGCGGCTTGCGTTAATTAAATCAGGATTCGTTTTTTCAGCAGGCGTCATCGAGTAAATAATTGCCTCGACACGTCCCATTTGCTTATCATCCACTTTTACATTATCTAAGCCTTTAATTTTATTTGCTCCAGGCAACATCTTTAACAGCTCATCTAATGGACCCATTTTTTTCACAGCTTGTAATTGCTCGATAAAGTCGTCAAACGTGAACGATTGCGTCATGAACTTTTCTTCAAGCTCTTTCGCCTTCTCCATATCGACATTCGCTTGTGCTTTTTCAATTAAAGAAAGCACATCCCCCATGCCAAGAATACGTGACGCCATACGCTCTGGATGGAACGACTCTAGCGCATCCATTTTTTCACCCATACCGACAAATTTGATTGGCTTTTCTGTTACCGAGCGAATCGATAATGCCGCACCACCACGCGTATCACCGTCAAGTTTTGTTAATACAACGCCCGTAATGCCGACAGTTTCATTAAAACTTTGTGCAACGTTTACAGCATCCTGACCTGTCATTGCATCTACTACTAAAAATACTTCATCTGGCTCTTTTAATGCGCGAATATCTTTTAACTCCTGCATCAATGTTTCATCGATATGCAGACGACCAGCTGTATCGATAATGACTACATCATGGTGTTCCTCTTTTGCATGTTCAATTGCTTGACGTGCAATTTCAACTGGCGAAATGTCTGTACCAAGAGCAAACACAGGAATCGATAGCTGTTTACCAATCGTTTGAAGCTGATTTACAGCTGCCGGACGATAAACGTCTGCCGCTACTAAAAGGGGCTTTTTATTGTATTTTTTACGTAAAATATTCGCTAGCTTACCCGTAGTTGTCGTTTTACCTGCACCTTGTAAGCCGACCATCATAATGACTGTCGGAGGACGAGTATTAAATTTAATAGGACTTTGCTCGCCACCCATTAATGTAGTAAGCTCATCCTGTACAATTTTAATTACTTGCTGACCAGGTGTTAACGATTTCATGACGTCAGTACCTACTGCACGTTCACTTACTTTTTTTACGAACTCTTTTACAACTTTTAAGTTAACGTCTGCTTCGATTAATGCAAAGCGAACTTCACGCATCATTTCTTTTACGTCTTGTTCGGTAACTTTCCCTTTACCTTTAATCTTTTGAATGGTTCCTTGGAGTCGTTCTGCTAAACCTTCAAATGCCACTTTTGTCGCCTCCTAATCCGATTCCTTCAGTTGTTCAATTAACGCGAGACGAGCTTCGATTGTCGCGTTTTCGTCTTTAATCGCGTCTGTCAGCTCCTGTAACATACGCTGACGTTGCTGAAATTTTTCTAATAAGCGTAATTTATCTTCATATTCTTCAAGCATTGCTTCGGTACGGCGAATATTATCGTATACCGCCTGTCTAGATATCTCATACGACTCAGCAATCTCTCCTAGCGAGTGATCATCTAAGTAATAAAGCTCCATATAACTACGTTGTTTTTCCGTTAGCAAAGCTTGATAAAAGTCGAAGAGAAAATTCATGCGTGTTGTTTTTTCAAGTAGCACTTTTATCTCTCCAATCATATTTAGTCTACTTTATCATAAAGCGATTCAGGGTTAAGTGTCAAGGTGATTTACTTGCAAAATTATTTTCAAGAAAACATCCTCACCTAAAACAACACATGTAACTGTCTTTATTTAGAAAAACGAGCCGCTCATTGCGACTCGTCTGTTCTTATTCTTCATCTGATTTTTCTAATTCTTTTTCTAATCCTTCTGCAAATAAACTGTATACATAGCGTTCTGCATCGAATGGTTGTAGATCGTCCATTTTCTCACCAAGGCCGACAAATTTAACAGGAATCTGCAATTTATTGCGAATCGCAAGTACGATACCGCCTTTTGCTGTACCGTCAAGCTTCGTTAAGACGATACCTGTTACATTCGTTACTTCTTTAAACATTTGTGCTTGAACAAGTGCATTTTGACCTGTTGTTGCATCAAGCGCTAATAATACTTCATGAGGCGCATCTGGTACTTCACGAGAAATAACACGATGTACTTTTTCCAGCTCATTCATTAAGTTTACTTTGTTTTGTAGACGACCAGCTGTATCGCAAATTAACACGTCTGCACCGCGGTTTTTGGCAGCACGGATTGCGTCATACATAACCGCTGCTGGGTCAGAGCCTTCTGATTGCTTAATAACCTCACAACCAACGCGGTCTCCCCATACTTGTAACTGATCAATCGCACCCGCACGGAACGTATCGCCCGCTGCAAGTAACACGGATTTTCCTTCTAATTTTAGGCGGTGTGCTAATTTACCGATTGTTGTTGTTTTACCAACACCATTTACACCGACAAATAAAATAACTGTTAGCTCACCTGTTGGTTGCATATTTAACTCAGTTAAATTTTCCTCGCCTGCTTCATAAATTTCAACAAGCTTCTCTGAAATAAGCGTCTGAATGCCTTCAGTATCTTTAATATTTTTACGTTGTACTTCAAAGCGTAGTTTGTCCATTAATTCCATAACGGTTTCAAAACCAACGTCCGCCTGTAATAATAAATCCTCAAGCTCTTCGAAGAAATCTTCATCTACTTTACGGTAACGGGCAACAAGGTCATTTACTTTTGATGTAAATGAATCACGTGTTTTCGCTAGACCCGCTTTAAATTTTTGTGTAATGGACCAAGCAGAAGGTTTCTTTTCTTCGACTACTTCTTCCTCAACTTGCTCTGCAATTACAGCTTGTGATGCTTCTTCTACTACGTTTGTTGGGTGCTGTACTGTTTCTACAACCGGCTCTTCTTCAGCAAGTACTACTTCTATTTGTTCTCGCTGTTTCTCTTCCTTAACATCGACAACATCCGATTCCTGCGTTTCGCTCTCCTGTTGTTCGAGGTCATCTTTTAATTTCTCTTCTTCATTTGAACCTATTAATTTTTCTTTTAAACGTTTAAAAAAACTCATTTTTACACTCCTTTAGCTACTGGCACGTCCTCTTCAAGCTTCACCGAAACAAGTTTCGATACGCCTGATTCCTGCATTGTAATACCGTATAACACATCGGCGCCTTCCATCGTTCCTTTGCGGTGTGTAATGACGATGAATTGCGTTTCTTTACTATATTTCTTTAAGTATTCACTATAACGAATAACATTGGATTCATCTAGCGCAGCCTCTACTTCGTCTAAAATACAGAATGGTACAGGACGCGTATTTAAAATCGCAAATAATAATGCAATCGCTGTTAAAGCACGCTCCCCACCTGATAATAAACTTAAGCTTTGTAACTTCTTACCTGGTGGTTGCGCTACGATTTCGATACCTGTTTCCAGTAAATTATTTGGATCGATTAATACTAAATCCGCCTGGCCGCCGCCAAACAACTCTCGGAAAGCTTCCTTAAACTGGGCTCTAATACTTATAAATGTGTCGTTAAAGCGCGCAGTCATTTCACCATCCATTTCCTTAATGGCCTCATGAAGTGTTTCTTTCGCCATAAGCAAGTCATTTCGTTGCTCTGATAGAAATACATGACGCTCTTGCACACGTTCAAACTCTTCAATAGCCGTTAAGTTAACAGGCCCTAGCTCTTCAATTGATTGCTTTAAGAGCTTTACTTTTCGGCGAACTTGCTCAACATCTTCAATGTTTTCGGCCAATTGTTGTGCTACTCCAAAATCAAGTTCATAGTTTTCCTCTAGTTGAGTCGTTAAATTCGTCTGTTCATATTGCAGACGACTCCGTTTTATCGATAACGTATTAATCGCTTCTACAAAGCCCTTATGAATACGCTGCTTTTCTTTTAAATCCACTTCTATAGCAGCAAGCTTTTGTTGCGATGTATCTTTTTGCTCTTTCTTTTGTGCAATCATCGCGAGTAATGATTCACGTTTTGCGCCCCAATCTATAATCGCCTGTTCGATTTCTTCCATCGAAGGACCGTTTAACCCTGAGTCTGATTGGAACCACTCAATTTCCTGGGAAACTTTTTGAATGGATTCATTTGTTTCTGCTATTTGAACTGCAATGTTAGCTGCTGCAATTTGAATTTGAGAAAGTTGTTCTTGCGCTACAGCAAGCTGTGAACGCTTGTCTCCAATTTGATCACGCAGTACATCTTTTTGCGTTTCTCCTTGCGTTTTTGCCACTGTTAACTGTTCAACTAATTCATTTACTTCTGCAAGTTCAACTGCTAATTCTGCAAGACGAGCCTGCACTTGTTGTTTTTGTTCAGCAAGTGTCATGCCACGGGTAGACATTGTCGTTTGCTCACTTGTCGCAAGTGTCACGCTCGTTTGCAAGTTCTTTTCTTGCATTTCTAACTCTAGTAATACGGCCTTTTGTTGCTGTTGTTGTGAACGTAATTCTTCACTAAGCAAGCGCAATTCCTCTAAATCATGGCGAAGGTTGGCTACTTTTTCTTTTTCAATCGCCACTGTACGCTCAGCAGATTGAATCGAATGCTCCATTTCACCCATTTTCACTGTTAATGTATCTAGTTCCGCCTTACGCGTAAATAGCGATGTTTGTTGTTTTACAGAACCACCTGTTAACGAACCACCAGCATTTACAATATCGCCATCAAGTGTAACAATACGATATTTAAAGCCAAGCAAACGTGCAATTTGGCTAGCTCCCTCTAAGTTTGACGCTACAAGTACATTTCCTAGTAAATTTTCGACAATCGAACGGTTTGATTCCTCAAATGTTACGAGATTGTACGCCATATTCACAAAAGCAGGGTGACTTGACACAGCGGAAATTTGAGCATCACTTAATCGACGTGACTTCATAACCGACTTTGGTAAAAATGTAGCACGACCTGCACGCTTTTGCTTTAACCAAGCAATCGCTTGCTGTGCATGTTGCTCATTTTGTGTCACGATATGTTGACTAGCTGCCCCGAGCGCCGTTTCAATCGCTTGTGAATACTGTCCTGTTACTTGAACAAGCTCTGCTACGGCACCTTCAATACCAGGTAACTCACCTTTATCACGAGCAAGTAAGACCTCTTTAACACCATGGAAGAAGCCCGAAAAATCAGCTTCTAGCTCTGCTAACGTTTCCCGACGCGCTTTTAATTGTTGCTGATGCTGATACGCCTTGTACAGTAAGTCTTGCTTTTCATCTAACTGAGCCGTTGATTGCTTTAACGAGCCTTGCATTATTTCATACTGCCCAAGCTTGTCATTTAATTCATTTTGTACAATTGCTAGTTGCTCCGCGACAACTTCCTTTTCAGCCGTCACACGTTCAAGCTCTTTTTTCATTTCTGCTGAGCGATCCGTCATACGTTCTGCTGATTCTTGTTGTTGTTGCAACTGCTGATCAATATGCTTTAATTCATTTTTAACCGTTGCTTCTTCATTCAATAAATTAATATATTTATTTTTTGATGCTTCAATTTCTTCTTCAATTTCAGAAACAGAGCGCGTCAATGCCTGTTCAAGTTGCTTAATTGCCTGCTTGAGTGTTGCTACCTGTTGTTGTTTTTTTGCAAATAGCGCCTTCGTTTCTTCTTCATTTAACGCTTGTTTCTTTGCCTCTTCTTGCGCTGTTATAAGTTGCGCCTCTAATTGCTTCATATGTTTCTCTGCATTCGAACGCTTCTCATGCATTAACGCTTTACGACCGTCCCATCGTTCTACTTCAGCCGTTGCTTCTACTAAGCTTTCCTGAGACACATCTAAATGACTATCAATTACTTTAAGATCTGCACGTACTTGGCGTAAGCTTTTTTCTAAGTTGGCTATTTGGCCGGCATGAAGCAACTCTGTCGATTCCAAGTCAGCAAACTCTTCTTGCAATGCTTTTAACTGTTTTTCGCATACGACTAAATCATGTACGATAAGAGAAATATCGAAGTCTTTTAACTCCGCTGTCATACGCACATAATCTTTTGCTGTTGATGCTTGAATTTGCAATGGCTCTAGACGGCTGTCCAACTCATGCAAAATATCTAATACACGGTGTAAGTTTTCATCCGTTTCCACGAGTTTATGCTCTGCTTTTTTCTTGCGAATCTTGTATTTCAGCACACCTGCAGCCTCTTCAAAAATAAGACGGCGATCATCAGGGCGGCTATTTAATATTTCATCGACACGCCCTTGTGAAATAATCGAAAAAGCTTCTTTTCCAAGACCCGAATCCATAAACAAGTCCGTAATATCCTTCAGGCGACACGTTTGATTGTTGAGTAAATACTCACTATCACCTGAACGATACACACGTCTTGTCACACTAATTTCAGTGTAAGGTACAGCGATTCGTTCATCTGTATTATCTAAAATTAACGTTACTTCCGCAAAATTGAGCGGTTTACGCGATTCACTACCAGCAAAAATAACATCCTCCATTTTGGATCCGCGCAGTGATTTCGCAGATTGCTCACCTAATACCCAACGAATTGCATCTGTTACATTACTTTTCCCACTGCCATTCGGACCTACAACGGCGGTTACACCCGGGACAAAATCAATACCAATACGCTCTGCAAAAGATTTGAAGCCAATTACTTCAAGTCGCTTTAAGAACATATTATTCCCCCTTCTGTGCCTGCTGTTTTAGCATTTGCATTGCACTTTGCGCCGCTTGCTGTTCAGCCTCTTTCTTTGATTTACCACGACCAATACCTAATTCCTGATCGTTTAACAGCACTCGCGAAACAAATGTGCGGTTATGTGCAGGTCCCTTTTCATCTACAATTTCATAATGTAAGACACCGTTATTAGACTGCTGCACCATTTCTTGCAGTTGACTCTTGAAATCCATCACATGCGAAAAAGCACCGAGTTCTACTTTCGGAAACACGATTTTTTCTAGGAATGTAACAACTGTTTCTAGCCCTTGATCTAAATAAAGTGCACCAACAAATGACTCAAATACGTCTGCAAGTAGTGCCGGACGTTCACGACCACCCGTTAGCTCTTCACCTTTTCCAAGTAATACATATTGTCCAAATTTTAATTCATTCGCAAAAATAACTAATGACGGTTCGCAAACAATTGCTGCACGTAGCTTTGTTAGCTCTCCCTCACTCATGTGCGGATATTTTTCGAATAAAAATTTCGACACTGATAGCTCTAATACAGCATCTCCTAGAAACTCTAGTCGTTCGTTGTCCGTAAATAGTTTGCGACGATGTTCATTCACATAAGATGAATGTGTAAATGCTTGATATAATAAATTTTTGTTATTGAACGCAATGTTCAATTCGCTCTGTAATTGTTCAAAAACCACTCGAACCTTCTCTGGCAACACGCCAGTTTTCTGATTATTCCCTTTTTTTCTTATCGTCATGGACAATCTGCCTTCCTACTAAAAAGTTTCTATCGTTTAGTTTACATCGTTAAAACTGTTTGCGCAAAGAGATTCTCATAAAATATTCCGTTTCACATTGGAATTTTACGTAATGCAAAAAAAACAGCATTAAAAAGAGGTATATAAGCACAAATTCTGTGATTACATACCTCTTATATCATTAGCTAACTTTGCTTTCGATGTAGCTGATTGCATCTCCAACTGTTGCGATTTTTTCTGCATCTTCATCAGAAATTTCCATGTCAAACTCATCTTCAAGTTCCATTACAAGTTCAACAACGTCTAATGAGTCTGCACCTAAATCTTCACGGAAAGAAGCTTCTAATTTTACTTCGCTTTCGTCAACACCTAGACGATCAACGATTACTTTTGATACGCGCTCTAATACTGTAGCCAAAATAGTCACCTCCCCTCAAATAGTCTATATAGTTTGAAATAAATCTTGCCCCAAACATTTGCGCCGGCCGCACGTTCCACATGAGCCCGCAAAATGCGTACGGTCTCATTCTTCACGTTCATGCGGCATGCTAGGCGCAAATGGTATGTAGATTTATTTTTGTAACTATTAAATTCAACGTATATATAAGTTACATGACTAGTCCGCCATCAATATGAAGCGTTTGACCTGTAATATAGTTTGCATTGTCAGATGCGAAGAATACGACAGCCTTTGCCACATCTTCTGGTTGCCCAAGTTTTGCTAACGGAATTTGTTTTAACATCGCTTCCTTCAGCTCTTCTGGTAAGCTATCTGTCATTTCTGTCGTAATAAATCCCGGCGCAATTGCATTTACTAAAATATTGCGACTTGCCAGTTCTTGCGCACATGTTTTCGTTAATCCGATAACCCCTGCCTTAGCTGCGACGTAATTCGCTTGCCCTGGGTTGCCCGCAACACCAACAATAGATGAAATATTAATAATACGCCCCGCACGTTGTTTCATCATTTGACGTGTTACCGCTT
>Ga0233379_1000142_pt1 | contig 10141 bp, 11 predicted proteins | sample ElkDunMinimDraft_8_FD_180679 | JGI IMG/M metagenome (GOLD analysis project Ga0233379, IMG submission 180679) | Fecal eukaryotic communites from dung pellets of Tule Elk in California, USA - Elk Dung F1 | ecosystem: Host-associated > Mammals > Digestive system > Large intestine > Fecal | place...
CGATTAATCTGAACAAAAATTGAATAATCTATTAAACCTAAAGGAATTGACTCCTCAACTGCTTTACCGGCCTGTGAAATTGCTTCATAAAGCCGATACAGGAAACATAAAAAGGCAGCGCCCCCACCCAATGAGGGCTAACTGCCTTATTTCAATATAAGCTATGCTACACATTCCACGTGTGTGGACTGCAATTAACAACACAATTGGATGTTGTTGGTAGGTTAATCATCATTACATATATTTCATACAATGTTTTAAAGCCTATTACCCTCTCTAAAAAGATAATTGCTTTAATTACTTCCCATAAATAATTTTCGCGATACCGTAATGACTGATATTTTCAATCAGATTTGCAATCTCAGAGGATGACTCCTTAAAATCATTCTGGATCCATTCATTTAGTATACCTATGGTTCCTGCAGTAATAAACGTAGATATATACCCAACCTGTTCTTTGGGCACATTTTTCCCGTAACGATTCCACTTTTCTATACATTTCTGATGAGCAATGACTAAGACGTCATCCAAAAAATCTTTCCCGTTCTTTAAACTGAAGAGAATTCTGCTCAGTTCCTTATTCTTCAAAATCACCTCGAGAATTTCACTCGTAAATCCAGAAATCGTATAGTCATCTTTTGAAATAGAAATGGCTTCCTTCAGTTCACTAACATACTGACTTTTTAGCTTCTCCATCAAATCATATACATCATCATAATATCGATAAAATGTTGCCCGATTGATTTCACATTGTGTACAAAGCTCAGTTACCGTAATCTTGTTGATTGGTTTTTGTTCAAGCAATTCAATAAATGTATCTTTAATTACTTTTTTAGTATATCTTACTCTACGATCTTCCATTTTTACTCCCATTCCTAAACAGATTGTTAAATAGTGTTTAATAACTTACATTTTGTAGTTAATTGGTGATTGATGTGATAGTTGCATCATTATACAATGATAACACCCTTTATACAACACAACGTTTAATAACTAATGGAGGTTTTCATGAAAAACATTTCAATTATTACAGATGGAAGTTGCGATATACCTGTTGAGGTAATGAAAAAATATAATATTAAACTAATCCCTCTTCACTTTCAATTTGAGGATAGCATAGAGTATGGTTCAAAACGCACGATGGATAGCGAAGAGTTTTACAGTAGATTAAAAAATGGAGAGGTTGCAAAGACAAGTGCCAGCTCTCCTTCATCCGCAATGGAATTACTAAAAGAAGAGCTAGATCAAGGAAATGATATCGTTTGTATAGCTCTTTCTAGTTCATTAAGTTGTACCTTTAATAATATAAGAATGGCTAGCCTTGAATTGCTAGATTCATATCCAAATCGCCGTATTACAGTGATAGATTCTGGCACCGCTTCTATGGCTATGGGAATGATGGTAATAAAAGCTTGTATGTTGAGAGAAGAGAATTATTCCTACGATCAAATCATTGAATACCTTAATGAAAATAAACATTCCTACCACGTTGAGTTTTACGTGAATGACTTGCAATATTTAGCAAGAGGCGGCAGACTTAACCCCGCGATTGCAAAAATAGGAAGTTTCATCGGTATTAAACCCATTCTTTCTGTTACAGAAGGTGGAACACTACAAGATGTATGCAAAGCTAGAAAAACATCTGGTGCTATCAAGAAAATAAAAGAAAGGTTTTTAGCATCCTCAGTCGAAAAAGAAATGGTCTGCATTGTACATTCCAATAATCTTGATAAAGCATTAACATTAAAAGCTGATCTAGAATTGGAACAGTCTTTCTCACAAGTATTCATCACAGAAATTGGCCCAGCTATCGGCAGTCATACCGGCCCAGAATGCTTAGGGCTAGCTTATATAAAAAAATAAACAAGAATAGAAGAGTTGTCTGCTCTTCTATTCTTTACTTATATAACTTCCCTATTGAACTACTTTTAGCTTTGATACTAATTAATTCAGAGGGAAAAACGATGAAACAGGTTTGGTTAATCACGGTGCTTCTTGCCGATATGTTATTGACACAAGTGATATGACTAAAGCTTATCATATTCTGGCACCAGGACAGTCCGGACATTTTAAAAGCGAATGATACAATAATCCATTTGAAAATTGGGTGACAGGAGACTATCATGTAACAACACTCAATGAGCCAACTAATGAAGAGCAGACATTAATATTATTACCACAATAAGAGCTAAAAAGGAGTTACAACTATATGTTAAAGCTCACTTTTAGTATCCATATTGTTAAAGATAAAAAGGCAGCGCCCCCCAAGAGGGCTGCTGCCTTATTTCAATATAAGCTGTGCTACACACTCAACGTGTGTGGAGTGTATTGACAACACAACAAGAGATGTTGGAGGAGGGTTTATCAGCTCTTTCATGCAACAATATAAAACGACACAAGAAGCTTCAAGTACGAAAAGAAAATAAAAGCTGTATAAACCCTAAGATGCTCAACACCCGGCTAACCAAATAATGCTAGTAGGGTGTTGATTTTTAAAGAGCATCTTCCAATTCTTCTTCAGTGTATCCAAACATGTAATCTTCATCTTTTCCGTGCGAAGCCCATATCTCTGCAGCTTCGTAAACACTTAAAAATTCATCAAATTCTTCAGATTCATCAATTTCATCAAATTCCTCAGATTCATCATCAAGTACACCATAAGGAATAACTCGTCTGTGGTCACGTTCATAAATTGCCATTGACTTTTCCTCCCTTATATTTATAAAGCAGTCTACTCAAAATATCCTAAGCTAATTGTACTTAACCGTCATAATTTCTGAAGTCATCCTCAGATTCATAGATTGAATCCGAAGAAATGCTATTCTTATGGCCGCACTCTTTACATTTCCAAACATAGTGATGGTCATCAAAACCCGGCTGTTCGCTCAGGCAAGCATTGCAGCGATCGCAAAACCACACGATACCTGGGAATCTCTCCTGCATAATTTTCACCTCCATGTTCTGAATTTGCGCCAATTAATTAATATGCTCCTAATGCCATCTGGTGTATTGGCATGGCGTATTGAGCACCTATGAATTAAGCAACACAGCACTTCTTATACTAATATAGTATATAATAATAGTAATATTATTCTTAATATTCAGTCAAACAATTTCAATTCAGTTTATTCCACCCTTTAGTTCATTAATATATTTCGTTAGCAAAATGTTTCTCTACAATGGCATGCATATTCCATTCTCTGAACAACTGGCAATATTGTGATGATTTAGCGCAAAACCACGCAGCCTTGTAAAGTCGAAGGATACATCCGGATTCAATACATGTTCATAAAGACAATACAGGAAACATAAAAAGGCAGCGCCCCCCATATTTAGAGGGCTAACTGCCTTATTTCAATATAAGCTGTGCTACACATTCCACGTGTGTGGTATGTATGTGGCAAAACACGAGATGTTGGTGAGTTTTAGTAATAGGCTAGGTCCTTTATTTTTCTTAAACACAAGCAACCTAAGTACATAATTACACAATCCTTGATTTTGGCTCTATTTATGCTAAGCCACCATTTGTGAATATAACTTGCCCATTTATCCAACGTCCTGAAGTTGCTAAATATGATACTGTGTCGGCGATATCTTCTGGTATAGCCAAACGTTCAAGTGGCGTTCCTTTAGAAATATTATCGATTGTTTTTTCATCCTTTCCATTTAAGAATAATGGTGTTGCAGTTGGACCTGGAGCCACTGCATTAACCGTGATATCTTTACCACGCAATTCACGTGCCAATACTAATGTCATCGATTCAACTGCCGCTTTACTCGCAACGTACGCACCATATGTTGGTAATTGCGTGCGAGTAACGGTAGTAGAAAAATGAATAATTGCGCCACCTTTACGAACACGACGCGCTGCTAATTTCGATATTACAAATGTTCCTCGAATATTAGTATGATACATCTTATCTAAATCAGCTATGTTCAGCTCTGTGATTGGACTGAGTAACATGATACCTGCAGTATTGACTACGACATCAATACCACCGAATCGTTCTTCCACTATATCAAAAGCTTCTTGCATTTCTTTTTCATCTGCAACATCTCCTCCTATACTAATTGCTTTTCCGCCTTGCTTTACAATCTCATTCACTATAGTATCTGCTCTAAGCTTATTGCTAGAATAATGTACAGCAACAGTAAATCCATTATCGGCGAATTTTTTTACAATAGCACGTCCGATTCCACCAGTTCCTCCTGTAACTAGTGCAACTCGTAAATCTTTAATTTCATTGTCATTGAATGTTTTTGTCATGCATTTCTCCTCCTAGTTATAAATTAAACCTTGCTACAAATTTGCAACCTAATTACCATTATACACCAACTAGTTACAAAAACAATATTTTGTAACTAGTTGGTGTTTTAATGTATAATAGAACCCAAGAAAAACTAGGAGGATTTACAATGGCAATACTAACAAAAGAAAAGATTTTTACTGTTACAGAGGAAATCATTATGAGAAAAGGGATACAAAAAACCACACTATCTGATATAGCGAAAGAACTAGGGGTTTCTCATGCTGCATTCTATAAACATTACAAAAATAAAGAGGATTTATTGCAACAACTTGCACTAAGATGGCTAGGAACAACCTCCAAGGAATTATTAGAATGGGTAGCTCCAAAAGGTGTAAGTTCTGCTGTTGCACTTCACGATTGGCTTTGGCTTCTCGCTACTACAAAGAAAAGACTGTACCACGAAGATAAATGTATGTTCCGTTTGTATACGGATTATTTAGAGTGTACTCAACTCCTTGTAAACGATCACTTAAAACAATTAGCGGAAAAAGCGGAATCGATTAGTGGATTAAAAAACTCAGGCTCAGCTATTATTACAGCATTTATATATTTTCATAATCCATATTTTGCGGATCGTTGGGATAATGATTGTTATAAGGAGAATTTTGAAGATGTATGGGAGCTGATTGCTAACAAACTTCTATAGGTTAAGATTAAGAAAGGGAAAGTGTTTCGATAGGCCCAAAATTAGAAAAAACTTTTTAAAATAACAAAAATAGAACGAATTCCACCATCGGAAATTCGTTCTTTTCATTATACCAATTCCAACCACACGACAGCTTCACAATGCCTCGAGTGCTGAGCATGGACGAGTTTAAAAAAGAAATGTTTCTGACGCTGCTATAGATAACCCTCAGTAAATAAATTAAATAACCCTCAAGCAGTTTAATAAAAATTTAATTGGTAAAAAAGGAGCTCTCCTTTGTGCATTAGATTCATTCTCATTCTATCAACTAATAATTTTATTAACTGTTACTGTCGACAAATGTAATTGTATTCATCATTTTTTTTATTCCTCTAGGTAAAAAATATGCTGATGGGAAAGCAATCACAAATGCCTCACTCCATATCACAATCCAAGTTTTCAAAAATATATCGCTATATCCAAAATTAATCGAAACCACTACAAATGAAATTATAAATGACATACTTAAAGCCATTAAAAAGGTAAATACAATTGGTTCAAATTTTTTATTGATTTTCATAAAATAACCAACTTTCTAATATATTTTATCACTATTCTTTATTACCCTATTGGAAAAATGCTTCTAATTCTATAGCTTCTTCCAAAATATCACCATATTTTGATGTAACTAATAAACCGTTGCCGGACGGATCACGTATGCTTATTTTTCGCACTTCAACTTTTATTTCTGTATCTGCCTCCCGAAAAGTCTCTCTTATTTTAGAAAAGGATTCATAAATGGGAACTTGAATAGTGAAATATCGTAAGCCAACAGTAGATTTTGAAGGAGCTTTTCCTTTTAATGTTTCCCAAACATGAAAACCTACGTGATGATGATAACCTCCAGCAGCTACAAATACTGCTCCTTGCATTCTCATAGATACTTCGAGCCCAATATTGCTTGTGTAAAATTTCTCGGATTCTTCAAGATTGGTCACTCGTAACAATACATGCCCTATTCGTGTATAAGGTGAAACCGTATGTGTTTTCAATGGAGGGTTAAGTGTTAAAAGAATATTTGCTAACTCAGTAGAATGAAGCGGTCTATGATCAATTAACTCTTCCGGTGTTAAATCTCTTGTGATCTCAATTAAATTTCCATCAGGATCATGAAGGTAGAAGGATTCGTTTACTATATGATCTGCAATCATACTGATTGGATAGTTATTATCAACAACGACACAGAAATGTCTAGATAATTCCTGCCGATTTGGTACTAGAATGGCGAAATGATCTAGTCCAGTCTCATTTCTTGCCCGTTTTGTTGCATGTTCTATTTCGGTTAGTATTAACAAAGGTTGATTTTCAGGTGTTCCAAGAATTGCAGCCTTCCCATCCCTTTTTAAAATTGAAAAGCCTACTATAGAATGATAAAAACCAATTGCTTGTTCGAGATCTCCGGTATTTAACGCAACGTAGCCGATATGTTTACTCTGTCCTATTGTTTGTTGAGATGAACTTTTATGTTGCATGGACTATCTCTCCTTTTGTTAGAAACACTTAAATATCTATATTAGCTTTCACGTTCTATCAAGTAATGTAAAGGTTCATCCGAAGCAGGAGTGTCTCCAAGAATAAGCTCAGATGAATACTCTCCGATATCCTCTGGATTAAACCAATTATTTTGAGCTATTCCATTTTTAGTTCTTTCACGAGTACGAATTGGTCCAATAATAAGCTCGTAAATACGGGGACTTTGTTGTGATTGTTCAGCTGCTAAAGTTAATACAAGTGATTTTTTTGCTGCATTTGTTAAACCAATTAAACTTGCTCCAGGATAAGGAAGATCTGCACTTAGTCCGCTAAGATGGATTAGAGCTCCATTTTCTTTTAGAAGAGGAACCAATATCCTCGAGGCACGAAAATGACTAGTAAGATTATCTCTAATTGCCTGATCCCACATATCATCTGTAATGTTGATGAGTGGAATCCCGGTTTTACCCCAAACTCCAATAGTAATAATTGCTCCATCGAATTGCCCAAACGTATTAGCAAGCTGATTTTGTATTAATTTACTCTTATTTTCAGGCTGATCTAAGTTAACAGCTAAAGGAATAAATTCACCATTTTGGATATCAGACACATAGTTGGCTAATCCCTTAGCCTTTTCTTCTGTTCTACTAAGAGCTACAACCGTTGCACCATTTTGAAGCAATTGTCTTGTAATTCCTTCACCAATCCCACCTGTTGCTCCTATTACAATTATCTTTTTACCAGTAAGATCTTTCATAAGACTCATCCTTTCAATCAATGATGATTTCACCCATAACTTCCATACCGAACATACCGTTAAACATATTTTTCATATATGTTACTGCAATCGGGGTCTTTTTGGTGTACTGTAAATTCCTCCACGTGCATTTAATAAGATTACTTTTTTGACGGTCATAAGTTGAATTAGCTTACCCTCTAGACTATATTTAAAAGAAAAGCCTGCCGCAGCAACATAGTCAACAAATGTTTGTAACTTTGCTGGAATGGCGAAATTCCACAAAGGAAATGCAAACACGATTACCTCCGCTTCTCAAAAGGCATCCATTGCCTTTTGTTTAGCAGCTAGGATACGCTGTTCAATAAAAGAAAGTTCTTACGACTAAAATATTCATTTTACTCCTCCATTTTTCCAACACGTGTATTTTATGCAACTCCTATATTACAATTTAATTGTATTCTTCAATTAAATACCATTCAACCAACTAATTTTTAAACTCGTTGCATATCCAACAAATGAGGAAAATTGTCTAAAAACTATAAAAGGAGAGTCAACATGGAAGAAATAAAACTTGATCCGCGAATAATTAGAACACGAAAATTAATCATGGAAGCTTTTATCCGTTTATCAAAATTAAAGAATTTTGATAACATTACGGTTAAAGATATATCGAAAGAAGCTACGATAAATCGAGCAACTTTCTATTATCACTTCACAGACAAGCATGAACTATTAGAACAAGTAATAAATGAAGACATGATACCCAAAGTTATCGGCCAAATTAACGAACTTACTGAAATTAATGAAGAAACGATCATAAAAATTTTCATTTCAATTACTGAGTTTCAAAACTCTACAAAATCTCAATGTATGAAAAGCTTTGAAGCCTTCAAATCAAATATAGAAATTACTATCAAAAAAGAACTGGAGCAATTTTTCTATAAGCTTTTTTTAGAGAAGGGGCTAGGTTATAGTGAAGAAGAATTGAAAATAGTAGCTGTTATGTTAAGTTGGGGGATATATGGAGCAACAATAAATTGGCAATATCATAGTAATGCGTCTGCAGAAGAATATATAAGAAAGGCATTACCATTCATTACGAAGGGAATCGAGGTTTATAGTTAATAGTTGAAGCAATAAGAAGAAGCCAGAGTACATTATTCTCCCCATATTTGTCAATAGCATCTTTCAAAAGCAACATATCTCGGTTGAATAGTTTAGCATATCTAACTTTATCAGTGTCGAATTCAAGCTTTTGATAATCCATCAATCACTCAAAGGTTAAAAGAACGAGGTTTAACGATATAGATATACCTCAATTCATAATAATTCGGTATGGAAAGACATTTACTGCAATCTTGGATTTCTGGTTGTTGACATCCTTGGGTAGATACAAGGCCGCGCAGGAATGGGGCTATTTGATGAAGCACCATTTGGGTTCATTCATAAGATAATAGTAAAAGCAGACGGTTTAGAGGTACACTATCGTACCTCTAAACCGTCTGCTTTTTATGTTTCAACGAATATGAGTTGAGTTTGGCAACCTAGTTAATTATAAAAGGCTTTAATACCGAGATTAGAAATATTAAGAAGAAGTAAGAGCTAACTGAGTAATTTGCTAAAAGAAATAATTAACTACAGCAGCAAACTGCCTATTTGAAGTTCACGTTTCTTCATCACCATTCCCTCAAATACGGGGTAGTATGAGTCAAGTTGTTACAATATTTATATAAAATATTTTGGGGATCAGTAAACCCTGCCGTATATAAAACTATATATATCTGTTTTGAATACATTACAATCTAGCAATGCCTATAAATGTGACCATCTGTCACCATATGTTATTCCCACAAACCCTCATTTAAACCAAGGGCTATATGGTAATACTAGTGCTATAAACCCATCAACATCTCAACAACAAACTACTATAGGTGGTGGCAATGTTTTGAGATGTGCTGTATACGCACGTGTTTCAACAACAATGGATTCACAAAAGACCTCCATTGATAATCAAATTGATATATTTCGTAACTATGCAAGTGAACAAGGTTGGGAAATTGTCAAGGTTTACACAGATAAAAAAACAGCGACAAAAAATAATCGTCCAGGTTTCAAAAAGCTAATTGAAGATGGTAAAAACGGCCTCTACGATATTATCTTAGCAAAAGAGCTGTCAAGACTTGCTCGTAATGGAGGCCTATCCTATGAACTTCGGGATACTTGTTTAGTAAATAATATTCATATGATTTGTCTAGACAATTCCATAAATACCATCGAAGGAAATGTGCAAAACTTCGGTTTATATGCTTGGCTATATGAAAATGAATCAACTAATAATAGCCGCCGAAATAAACTAGCGAAAAAAGCAAAAGCCTGAAGAGGACGCTTCATAGGCTCAATTGCTCCATTTGGGTACAGAAGTGAAAAAGGAATTCTAAAAATCCGAGATGACGAAACCCCAAGTATTGTTAGGGCTATATTTGCAGAATACTTAGACGGTAAAGGTATGGATACGATAGCAAAGATGCTAACAGCCCAACAGGTTATCACACCATCACAAGCTGCAAATAAGGCCAACGCTTCAACAGTTAAGCAAATCTTAAGTAACCAACATTATTGCGGTGATTTGGTTCAGAATAAGTCAGAAACAATCTCAGTGACTACAACAAAAAGGAATACTCTTGATAAGGAAGATATGACTGTTCATAAAGACACTCACGAACCCATCATTCCAAGAGAAACCTTTCAAGCAGTTCAAAAAATGATGCAAAGTCGTACTCGGACATCCACTGCACCCCAAAAACACCTCTTCACTAATACATTATTCTGTGAAGACTGTCAAAATAAGACCGTTGTTCGAGAAAAAGAACTTGCACATATAATTCAAGAGGATCTTCAAACATTATTTCATTCCTTTCAGAATGAGTCATATTT
>Ga0233379_1000143_pt1 | contig 10128 bp, 7 predicted proteins | sample ElkDunMinimDraft_8_FD_180679 | JGI IMG/M metagenome (GOLD analysis project Ga0233379, IMG submission 180679) | Fecal eukaryotic communites from dung pellets of Tule Elk in California, USA - Elk Dung F1 | ecosystem: Host-associated > Mammals > Digestive system > Large intestine > Fecal | place...
TTTTCTTAAAGCCTTGTTGTCCTAATAGCATACCTAATCGAATCAAAGCCATAGGTCTTTTTTCATGCTGCAAAGGTAGTGCTTTTATGTGACATAGACTTGGACAATTTGTCCAATTCTGCATACTTTATTTGCCGAAAGGCATAAAAAACTCGCCCAGTCTATGTGGAACTGGGCGAGGGAAATGTATTAAGCAGAACAGATGTATTAGTTTTCTTACTTTTGATTTGCTATTTTTTTGCTTCGTATGCTGCCATCACTCATGCGATGCTGTAAGATATACATGCCATTTGGCAACTGAGATGCATCCATTTGATTGCCTTCAATAGCCTGTATCAACTGACCGCTGATAGTGTAAATAGAGGTGGATTGAATCATATCTCTTTCTACACTCTCCAGCATGTATAATACTACCTACACACAGCAAAAATATAATCAATATTCATTTCATAGTATTCTACATCTAATAATTAATAGAAATATCGTTGACTAACACTACAATAATCTTCTATAGTATTTGTTTCTATTAAGTGATTCAATACTTTAACTACATCTTCAATCGTAATCATATCACTACTCCAACCTTTAAAATGCATCGTAGATTTTTTCGTTAGTCGCACCAATTCTTCTTCATGAATTATATAACGCTTTGCATATGGCGTTTTGGTATATACGTCTGTAGTACCAATATCCAATGTAAGTAAATCTTTCCATTCGGCATTAACATAACAGCCAAATGATTCTAACTCTGTAAATGGATAGCAGGTGTAGTACCCGCCTTTTAGAGCTATATACTTGGGAGTATTGACTAAATCTTCTAATGTATATACATCGCCTATCTTCCAATTGAGTACATAATTGGTTCCAAGATAACCATCTTTCCCAAAAATAGGTTGTTCCTCCAAGTTTTTAGGATACAATGGCACCCAGCAGGTCTCTCCCCATGAATGCACATACTCTGCTTTTAACGGAGCTTCCTTATCAAAACATAAAATAGCCTTATTGATTAGGTTGGTATCCGTAAATTGAAAGAATGCAATTTCGCCTCCTCCATGATGGAATCCTACTAAATCAGGATGAGTACAACTAGAAAAGAAAATGATCACTAATACGATAATAGATATTTTTGTTTTCATTATCAAGTTTTCTTACTTTATTTTTTAATTCTGTTTCTAATGCCTGAATTAGTTTTTCTTGCTGTAGAATGTAGAGTGTCAACTCATCAATCTTTTGCAATTTCGCCTATTGGACAGGCTAAGCCCTATTGGATGCCCTGCGGCTATTGGGTATTTACACAATCTTTGCAGGGATGAGTTTCTCGCGGATCTTGACGTAGATAATCGTCTCTTTCTTGGCGAAAGCAGTTTGTACATAGCCCATACCAATGCCCACTTTGGTGGTAGGGAGCATGATACCGCTGGTGACATTACCAATCGTGTTGCCGTCGGCGTCGCAGAGTTCGTAGCCACAGCGTGGGATAGCACGTTCTTGGCACTCGAAATGCACGAGTTTGCGCTTCACACCTTCGGCCTTTTGCTGGAGCAAGAAGTCCTTGTCGATAAAGTCCTTGGCATCGAACTTGGTAATCCAACCCAGGCCCGCTTCCAATGGAGAGGTGGTATCATCGATATCATGGCCATAGAGGCAGTACCATTTCTCCAGACGCAAGCTATCGCGTGCGCCCAAGCCGATAGGTGCCAGTCCGAAGTCCTTACCCACTTCAAAGAGGGCGTCCCAGATCTGCTGGCTATGCTCCTTAGGGAAGTACAACTCGAATCCTCCAGCGCCGGTATAACCAGTATTACTGAGGATGACGCCTTGTACGCCTGCGAATGACCACTCGCGGAATGAATAATAAGGAATCGCACTCAAGTCGGCGTCGGTGAGGAGTTGGAGCATCTCGGTGGCTTTAGGTCCTTGCACCGCCAACTGACCATAGCGTTCGCTGGCGTTCTCAAGTTGCACACCGAAAGTATTGTGGAGGTTGACCCATTCCCAGTCCTTGTCAATATTGCCAGCATTGACAACGAGCAGGTACTTGGTGGTGGAGTACTTGTAGATAATGAGGTCGTCCACGATACCACCTTTGCCGTTAGGGAAACAGGTGTATTGCGCTTTTCCAGCTTCGAGTTTGCTGACGTCGTTGGTGGTGATGTATTGCAAGAAATCCAACGCTTTCTCGCCTTTCACCCAGAACTCGCCCATATGGCTCACGTCGAACACACCGACGCCTTGGCGTACGATCATGTGCTCTTGGTTGATACCCGTAGGGTATTGAATAGGCATATTAAAGCCCGCAAAATCTGCCATCTTCGCTCCCAGAGCGATATGGATGTCTGTAAATGGAGTTGTTTTCATATGATTCTTGTCTCTAAACACTAAACTCTAATCACTAAACTATCTTGCAAATTACGCTTTGCGTACAATTTGCAAGATTACCTGCATCGCTTTCTCCATGGATGGGATAGGAAGGTACTCAAAACGGCTATGGAAGTTCACACCACCTGCGAAGATATTTGGACATGGCAGGCCCTCGAAAGACAAACGTGCACCGTCTGTTCCGCCGCGGATAGGTTGTACACGTGGGGTGACGCCCACCTCCTTCATCGCCTCTTCGACGAGGGTGACGATATGCATGACGGGCTCCACCTTCTCGCGCATGTTGTAGTATTGGTCGCGAATCTCAGCCTCGATAGTGCCCTCGCCGTACTCCTGGTTGATCTTGCGAACGAGATGCTCAATCTCTCGCTTGCGGCTCTCAAAGCGTGCACGGTCGTGGTCGCGGATGATATATTGCAAAGTGGTCTCTTCTACGCTACCGTTCATGGCGATGAGGTGGTAGAAGCCCTCGTAGCCTTGCGTATGCTCAGGCGTCTCCCAACGAGGCAGCATAGTAGCAAACTGGTTAGCGATACGCATAGAGTTGATCATCTTGTGGTAGCCATAACCAGGGTGCACGTTCACACCATGCACCTTCACCTTGCAGCCAGCTGCGTTGAAGTTCTCGTATTCGAGTTCTCCCACAGCCCCGCCGTCCATGGTGTAGGCGAAGTCGCAACCGAACTTAGCTACATCAAAATGGTCGGCACCTTGGCCAATCTCCTCGTCAGGCGTAAAGCCGACGCGGATCTTTCCGTGTTGAATCTCAGGGTGTTGGATAAGGTACTCGCATGCGGTAACTATCTCCGCTAGGCCCGCTTTATCGTCAGCACCAAGTAGGGTAGTACCGTCGGTGACGATGATGTCCTGACCTTTATAGTCGAGTATCTCAGGGTATTTGGCTACTTCGAAGACGATGTTCTTCTCTGCATTGAGCACAATATCTTGGCCGTCGTAGTTCTCTACGATGCGTGCTTTCACGTTCTTTCCGCTGGCATCAGGAGCAGTGTCCATATGAGCGATAAAGCCAATGGTGGGCTTGCCATCTACATTAGCAGGTAGAGTAGCCATTACATAGCCATTTTCATCGAGTGTAACCTCCTGCATGCCAATCTCTTGGAGCTCAGCGGCGAGGTACTTAGCAAACTCCATCTGACCAGGAGTCGATGGGGTCATATTGGTTTCTTCATCCGATGTGGTGCAGAAACTTACATACTTTAGGAATCGTTCTGTTAGTGTCATATATTCTATGTCTTTAAACTTTAAACCTTAAACCACAATATCCATTCTTTGGATATTGCCTTGCTGCCAAGCAAGGATATTGTCGCAGACGTTCTCGCACATGGCGATGCGTCCTTCCCACGTGCCTGTGCCGGTGTGTGGGGAGAGGACTACATTGTTCAGCGTGAGCAGTTCGGGGTGAATATGTGGTTCGTGCTCATAGACATCCATGGCCGCACCGGCTATCTCACCCGTTTTGAGGGCATGCACGAGTGCCTCTTCGTTCACGTGTGCACCGCGCGCGGTATTGATAAGGTAAGCCGTGGATTTCATCATGCGCAGCTCGTTGGCGCCTATTAGATGCTTCACCTCGGGCGTATAGGGTAGGTTCAGACTGACAAAGTCGGCCTCTCGTAATAGTTCTTCCTTTGTCCTATATCCAATAGGCGCTTGCGCCGTCCTATAGCCCGTTAGGGCGTCCAATATCCGATCATCAATCGGACGGCGATTGTGGTAGATTACCGTCATGCCACTGGCCACAGCGCGGCGAGCCAGGGCTTGTCCGATGCGCCCCATGCCGATGATGCCTAGGGTCTTGCCATAGAGCGAATGGCTGAGGTTGTTCATCACACCAAAGGGTTCTGCCTGCCCTAGGCGCAGCTTACGATCGAACTCAGCAGTACGCCTTGCTACATCATGCATGAGTGCAAACGCTAGTTCGGCAGTAGGCTCAATAACGGGTTGGGGCGTGTTGGTGACACGAATTCCGTGCTCGCGGCAGGCATCTAAGTCAATATTATTAAATCCCACACCAAAATTAGTCACCAATCGCAGATGGGGAGCACGCTCAATCATCTGACGCGTTACGGGTTTATCAAAAGTACTAACTAGCACCTCTGACTCTTCTAGCGGAGCATATAATTCATGCTCGCTAAGCCGATGAAACCCTTCTGCGGGCAGTTTTGTAGTAAAAGCAATCTTCATGGTTAAATCGCCTAAAAACTTGCCTGCAAAGGTAGTGAAAAAATCACAAATATGCAAGAAAATATAGATAGAAAATAAAAAAATACAGATTTTCTTTGTCAAGTTATATTTTTTTTGTAACTTTGTCGCGAAATTTGGCTTGATAGAATTCTAGCATAATCTCAAATAACATAATATTACAAAAGTATGAAAAAAATGTTTACTTATTTTTTGACAGCTGCAATGCTATTGCTTTTTTCAGCTGTTTCGTCTCCAATGCTAGCAGATAATGCTGCAGGAGAGCTATCATTTGGTAGCTTGAAAAAAGCGATGTTGCTTTCAAAACCACTGAACAACATTGAAGCAAAGGGCGTGAAGGATTCGCAAAAGGATGCAAAAGTTGACTTCAACGGATGGGCTTGGACGCTTGACGAGAGTACCTCGGCATCATACAAGAGCCTCTCTGGCGAATTGGATACTATAGAATTAGAGTTTGATGGTTTTTACGAAGATCCTTATTACATTCCAGCAGAGGAAATAGTTACCCGTAATGGTGATACGATCATTGTGGGTGGAGACTGGATTATTACACTGATGAACCCACGCTATCGCTTCACATTTGACTTCTACGGAGGTAGCCCAGAGAGTCCAGAGGGTACATATACTGTGGATAATATGGATGTGCCTTACTGCTTGTGTGTTATTCCAGCTGCACCAAACAATTCTAGTTATCCTAAAGTGTGCGACATGACCATCAAAAAAGAGCAACTGAGTGTTAGCACATTTAGATATATTTTGGATGCTGTGGTAGTAACTACATTTGGTATTGGTGGAGAAGAGAATGGTATCTTCAAAATTCATGCTGAGCATGAAGTGGTAATTGCAAGCCAACGATATGATATAGCACTCTATAATTGCTCATTAACTCCAGAAGACGATCGTTTCAATATCAAAGGAGAAGATGATACCGTAGCTGTGGATCTGACATTCTTTACCGATTTGGGTGTAGTAGGTTATTATTCGCAAAATCTGTTAGATACTGAGAACTCAAAGATCATCCACCAAGGCACTTCCTATGAAGTTATGGAATTGGAAGGAATTGTTACATCAGCCGAAAATATATATGGTAGTATAACCTATGTGGCAATGATGGAGATTTTGGCTAATAGTGAGACGGATACAACCTTCTTTAACGTTGCTATGGAGGCACCAGTGGTTCCTACAGATACTATTGATATCTTCTGTAGTAATCTCATACTCAGTCCTTCGCAAGATGCTGTAGTGGTAGAGGGTAGCAATAGCCAATACGAAATCTACGCAGGATATAATGATATGTTTGTGCGTGATTCCGCTACTTATTCAGGTCTTAATGCTATGGCCTATATCACCAATGTGGAAACGGAAGAACTGATAAGTGCAATGATGACTACCATAACTGTTGTCGGAAATAATAAAAAAGGATATACCGTTACTGCTAAAGTACTGGGTGATGATCATAAATACTATAATTTGTTCCTTACCAACGTATTGCCAGAGAATATGGATACCGTGAATGTGAACTTCCCTGCCAACTCAAAAGCCATGTTTGATATTGATGAACTTGGTTTGGTAGAATTGTTGATTGCCAACTACAACGGTGACTATTCTGTCTCATTTGATATCTTGCATATTGATCAAATCATGGGCGGCGAGTTCAGCAAAAGTGATTTGTTTATCGATGAGTCTGAGGTGACAACATATTTCGTTAAGCATACACCAAATGGTGATGTTGCTGTAGATTTCGTACAATTTGAAGGAGAAATAAAGCAAAAGCATGATAGTACTTTCTTGAATGCTATGATTATTGGCTTCGACTCTACCGTATATAATATTTCTATGTTCTATTCTGTACCAATCCCAACAGATACATTGGAATATAACTTCCCAGATTATAATACAACCTTTACCAATGGTGTTCCTTCGGGCAATGAGGGTAGTTTTATCCTCGAGTCAGTGACGGATGATGGCCTTGTTTTGGGTAATGTGCAAGTAAATCGTACTCGTTCTATCGAAGGTACTTTCATCTGCGATGGTAAATTCATAGAGAATCAGTTCGAGCCATTTAATACATTTATCGGTACATATAATTCAGCAACTAAGTCCTATGATCTTCACTATATGCAGAAAGGAGAAATGACCGTGACAATGGATGAGAATGGTAAGATTACAGCAAAAGCTTCGTTCATTTGCGATGATGCGAAATTGTATATCTTGACTTATACTGTTCAGTATGTGCGTGCTCATTTGCCATTTGATGCAGAAGAAGGAGATATAGATTATACATTTGGTGCAAATTCCGAGATTTATGTGAATGATTTCGTAGAAAGCGATAATGTGCTCTTCTTTGAGATTGTGGCGGAGGATTATTCTAACATGGTTTCATTGGCACTTTATATAGATCATATGGACGATGTAACGATTATTCCAGAAGGTGTATATCCAATTCAAGCAGCCACTTCTCCAATCACTTTGAATACAGTGAATGCAAGTCCAGGTATTGCTGTCGGTGGTGGTCCTATACCTTCATTCTTCTCAGAGATGGAATATATTGGTAATGATTTGTATTACAAGGATGGTCGTGGTTACTTCTTGGTAGATGGTACCGTGACTGCAAAGAAAGTAGATGGTCAACTCCAGTTGGATATTGATGCTATCAACTCCTATGAATTGTCAGTGAAGTTGCATTATCTTGGCAAACTCACTTCCGCTGTAGAAGATGTAGAAATTACCCCTTCTATGAGCGTGCAAAAGCAAATCATTAATGGTCAGTTGGTCATTATCCGCAACGGCGAGATTTACAATGTTACGGGTATAAAACTATAACTATAGGTAACAAAATAAGTAGCGCGGTTCGAAAGGAACCGCGCTATTTTTATAATCGTATTCTTGCTTTTGTTGTATTTAGCAGTTTAATGTACTTGATAACCGAGAATATTATACCATTTACCTTGTCTTTGAATTAAGACTTGTCCATCACGCATTATTTTTTGTACGTTCGTAGTGGTGGTAACATCCTCTGTACTTGAAACAACAGAGAAATCATACAAAGCTGTCGCCGTGACAGTGGTTCCATTATAGGTGGTGAATTTTAAAGAAATATTTCCATCTTGATCTAATGTCATCTCTCCCGCGTTCATACGCCATTGATGAATAGGCACGATATTTCCATTCTTTAATTCTGATGATAATGCATATATAAGTCTTGAACCACCCATCGTTTCTTCTTCATCTACGCGATAACCTGCAGAGATGGTTCCTAATACATTACCTTCTTGAATAGCATACGTGCCAGGTTGCATTACATCGTCTTCTGTGTTTACATATACAAAACCTACTTGCTTGCATATACCTAAATAACGAGATTGAATGGTTTTAGAAGATAACAACATGATTTCCATCTGATTATTCGCTATTTTTGACACACGTACGCTATCAAAAGTAATGGAAGTATTAGGTCCCTTGCTTTCGGTGACTCCATATGGACCATATTCTTCTCCACCCAGAGTTCCTTTCACAATAGCAGCTTGCTCAGCATTAATAATAGGCTTCTTTTCTAGTGGTGTGAGATATGCTACAATGCAGCAATTCTCTGCAATCCAATCACTATTTAGTGTATAACTGATAGAATACTGATATGCTTGGTTGGTCACATGTACAGTGTCGCCAAAAGTACCAGTAACAAAATCACGTACAACACGAGGATGCATATACTCCTGCCAATCTACGCATTTCCAAGATGTGAAAGCATCCGCTTGTTCGCCCACTAAACGATTCTCTTTAATCAAAATGTTGAGCAAATATTCGGTTCTATTTGCATTCGCTACTTGTCCGCTCACAGTAATGTCTAATTGACGAGATGCTACATCAAAATGATGGTCTATCTTGACAGATGCTTCAGCCAACGTATCGTCTTCTGCTATTCTTCCTTCTAGATTCCATGATTCTAAGTCCCATGCTCCGATAGCTAAAGAACCTTGTTGTTCTGTACGATTAAAAACAACGCTTGGTACGCTATATATACCTAAAAAGTTCATAGCCAATTCATTGCTTTCAGGAAGAGTATATTCGTCCGTTCCATAAACAGCATGATAACTCATCCAAATGTATGGAGTAGTTTGCCTATTAAGATAGTCCACAATATATTTCATACCCATGGGACATTGATTACAGTTCGCGCTGGTAAAATGTTCCAAAAGGAATTTACGTGGAAAAAATGTCGGCGTTTCCGCCGACATTTTTATCGTTGTTAGAAGCAATAGTATGATAATGCTTTTCTTCATCAAACTACATTTGAATATCGTATTCAATATCATCTATACTGATTACGAATTTACCATTTCGCATGATATTCTCAATGTGTTCTTGATTGAATGTTACCTTTTTAGCAGAAACTGCAGTAGATTCTGGCAATGTGCAAGTGATGCTAAAGTATTTGCCGTTGTGCAAGTTACCTGTTGTAAGGAAACCACCATTATTATCCATCAAGAATTTTCCGCTCTTTATACGCCATGCATGGCACCATTGCCATACTTCTTCTTGCAAGCTAGAAGATAAATAGTAGAGCATACGTGAACCGCCAAAAGTTTGTGTAACTAAATCTACTGTACCAGCGCTAAAGGTGTTGAGTTCATCGCCTGCTACATAATCCAATGTGTCCATAGGAATGATATTATCTGGCGTATTAAATTCTAAATCAACAACCAATTTCATAGGACCATACAACTGAGAACGGCTTGAAGCTGATGCAATGAGTTGAAGTACAAGTTTGTTGTCAGATGTTTTTTCAAGAGTAAAATTATCAAATTTTAATTTACTTGCATTAGATGGTGCTTGCGTCTCAGTAACACCAAATGGCAAGTACTCTTCGCCACCAGTAGTGCCTGCTACCAATGGAGTCTCCTCTGCGTTGATGATAGGCTTCTTAGCCAATGGAGTAATATAAGCCACAATACCGCAGTTCTCTGCTACCCATTCCTCAGGTACTGTAAAGGTGTAAGTCTTGCTATATGCTTGATTCTCTACTGCAACGGTATCTCCTAAGGCATTAGAGCAGAGTAAATCACGAACCACGCGTGGGTGTATAAACTCTTTAAATCCACCACTTTGGAATGAGTAGTAACTATAGTCTGATTGTTTGCCAATCAAACCATTCTCCTTGATGAGTACAGTCAGCAAATATTCGGTAATATTAGGATCGCCTACTAATCCTTTTACTGTTACATTCAATACGCGGGTAACTGCGTCGTATGTGTGGTCAATTACCACAGAAGCCTCAGATACGGTGTCGCACTTATTGGTAATCATTGCAGGAAAACCATTTTCTACCAAGTAACCTGGGTGAAAAGCGATAGATTGTCCTGTAATCTTAGTACGGTTCATCGCCATGTTAGGAGCTCCTTGTACCCCAACAGCTTTACCAATTTTAGCATTCTCAGGAATTGTATATTCGTCATTATTGTAACCATAGTGGTGACTTACCCAAATACATGGGGTAGAGGTGTTCTGGGTATATTCCACAATGCTGAA
>Ga0233379_1000144_pt1 | contig 10090 bp, 10 predicted proteins | sample ElkDunMinimDraft_8_FD_180679 | JGI IMG/M metagenome (GOLD analysis project Ga0233379, IMG submission 180679) | Fecal eukaryotic communites from dung pellets of Tule Elk in California, USA - Elk Dung F1 | ecosystem: Host-associated > Mammals > Digestive system > Large intestine > Fecal | place...
TTTCTCCGCCATAGGAGAAGATGGGGTGATAGGATAGATGGCAGCTACCTCGGTGAACATATACGCGATATGCGCCGCAGCAGCGTTACCATCAAGGGTTAAATACTTTTTTTGTTTGTTCATAATCGTTATAATTGTTTTTTAATGATTGATTCGGGGTGTCCGGCTTCCGGCTGCAGGCTTCCTCTTCTGGATTCTGGCTTCCGGAATCCAATGTTGGTGTCCATAAACGGTGTCCAGTGTTGGGATAGCAGAATTAGTTAGGCAAATACCATACCAAAGGTACATTAGTACAGGAAGCCGAAGAGCCAGAGCGGGATGTTCTTTAGGCTACCGACTTCGAGGTCGCCGATGGCGCAGTAGCGGATACCCGTCTTGCTTGGCGTGGTAGCACAAGCATCCATATAGTACTTACCATCGATGATGAACATCGCACTGCGGTCGGTGGCGTTGATCTTGTGGTTGCCGTGCAAGGTAGCGTAGAAGAACGTCTCGGCAATAGCCTGCTTGTCTGGTTCGCGTGTGCAAGTGGCGTAGCACAAGTTAGGGTTTTGCATATACACCTTGGTAGGCTTGAGCGGGAACTGCTTGCCCTCTGGGTAAAGCATGTTCAATAAGCGCGCGTCCTTGAGATATTTGATATAGTTCATTGTGGTTGAGCGGGAGCAGTCGATGGCTTCCGCAAGGCTACTGACATTGAGGCTGCATGGCGTCTGTTGGAGCATGAGGTAGAGCAGTTTGCGCAGCTTTGGCAAGGAACTAACCTCAATCTGCTTCACCAACAACACATCCACCTCAAGAATCATATTCATCATTTTCAGGAGCGACTCGGAAAAGTCGTGTGGCTCCAAGAAGAGCGGATAATAGCCATGATGAAGATAGTCATTAAAGTAGTGCAAGGGTTTGATATGCTGGCATATCTGTTGTGCTATCTCAACATGATTTTTAAGAATGTCTTCTAGCGAATACACTGGTAGCTTGAGACCGAGTGTCACATTAAGGTACTCACGAAAACTAAATCCACGCAAGTTATACGGATGAACAATAGTACCTATATCACGATTATCTTCAATCAAACGCATAATGGAAGAAGCCGTGAAAATAATGTGCAAATTAGGATAACGAAAATAGCATTGGCTCAGTTCGCGCGACCAATTAGGATACTTAAACGCTTGATCAATGAGAAGCGTGGTACCCCCCGAAGCAACGAACTCGCCAGCAAAGTCCACGAGTGAATGCTCGGTAAAGTAAAAATCATTGAAATTCACATAGAGCATACGCTGCGCAAGCTCAGGATTTTTCTTGAGCATTTCCTTGGCATAGTTAAGCAAGAAGTCCGTTTTACCGACTCCTCGCCCACCTTTAACAGCAATCAATCTGTCGCCCCAATTGATTTCATCCATCAAAACGCGTCTCGCAGGCACATGCACATGCTCAACTAAATAATCATGGGTCTTCTTAAACGCTTTTAACATGCTATATTCTTGTTTTTGGTACCACTTACATTAGAACAAACCTTTCGCGCTGCAAAGGTACTACTTTTTTTTCAAAACTGCAACATCCAGATTGCATTTTTTCAAAAAAATGTCGATTATCACCAGTGAACACATGGTGAGGGGAGTTTATCATCGGTGAAGTAGCAACGAGAAAAAGAAAGTCCCCGAGCGTTGCTCGAGGACCTCATAGAAAGCAATACTGCAATTTATCCTTTGGAAATTGCGCCGCTTGGGCAAACATCAGCACAAGTGCCGCACTCAGTGCACAAGTCAGCATTAATTGTGTAAATGTCACCCTCAGAAATTGCGCCCATTGGGCACTCATCAATACATGTACCACATGCGATACATTCGTCAGAAATTACATAAGCCATAATTCGATAATTTATAGTTGATTAATAATTAATATTTCAATTTTGGTTGAAATGCGACTGCAAAGGTACAACAAAAAAATCAAAGTACCAAATATTAGGGATTAAATTTTATAAAAAATCTTTTTCACTTTTTCTTTTTTGCTGTTTGCATAGCCGCCATTAGTCGGGCATTAGGTCCTGTTAACTGTTTATCAACCAGTCCTTTTTGTTTGGCAAATGAGGTCCAGTTCTTAGCACCTTTTTCTTTGAGCGGCATCCCCAATTGCAGGTAATGACAATAGGCGATACCGAGTGCATCGGTGGCGTCAAGTTTCTTGGGCATGCGTTCAGGGGGGATATGTAGGAATCGCTGCAACATGTCCGCTACTTGGTGTTTGTCGGCATGTCCGTTGCCCGTGATAGCCATCTTGACTTTCATCGGCGAATACTCCACCACAGGCACATCTTTGGAGAGTGCTGCTGCGATAGCCACTCCCTGCGCATGCACGATTTTAATCATTGTTTGCGGGTTCTTGTCCACGAACTGTGACTCAATGGCGAGGACAGACGGATGATATTTCTCAATGAGTTCTTGCAAGAAGAAAAATTCCTTTTGCAAGCGTGCATACTGGTCATCCAGTTTATGCACATCATACACGCCAAAGTCCAATATTTCGACCTTGCTGCCGACGGTGTGGATGAGGGCATAGCCCATGTACAAAGTACCCGGATCGACACCTAATATAATATGTTCTTTTACAAGCTTATCAAGCATTGCAGCGTATTGCCTATCAAGTTCTATTGATTATTATCGGAATCTAATCGTTCTCGGCTACGCAGAGCACCACGAAAAACAATGACGACAGCACCTGCGACCAACAGATAATCCGCGCATTGCTGCTTCAGCATACTCAACACAGCACCCACAAGCAACAAGACAAGACCAACAATCAAAAGAATATTACTCCATCGAAAACGCATATGAAATATGATTTATAGTTATGGTTCTACAATGTACACATCCTCATTGGGAGCATGCATGCGATACTCTTCGCGCGCGAAGTGCTCAAGACTATCAGTATTGTCCAGCATTTGAATCACCGACTGCGCCTCACGAATTTCCTGCTGGGTATCAACAATCTGTTCTTTGACCATACGAATCTTTCTTGCTCGTTTCATGTAATGAACAAGACTATTATCCCCCATAAAAAGGAGCATTAGTAAAAACACATAAATAGCGATGGCATATTTATTAATCAGTACTTTACGCACTTTTTGCCACATTGTTTTTTCTTCCATAGACAAATTTCTATAATTTTTTTGCAAAGATAATGCAATTTTCCGAAACAAACAAAAAAAAGCAATAATTTTGATACAAATAATAAAAATAAAGTACATATTTGCACAAATCATTTTTTTTTTGTACTTTTGCAGGATATTTTACAGATACAACACTAACCCTATTTTATGCGACATCTATTTTATTTCATCGTATTCTTCTGCGCTATTACTCAAAGCGCAATGTCTCAAACTATTGTTACAATAGAAGATACTGAGAATTGGACCAACACCGAATTGCAACCATACATTGGAAAGACCATAGCATTTGCGACTCCCATGTATGTAACCAATAATTATAACAATTCGCTCACAATTTCTCCTCGCAGGATATTTACTCCCACCAACCAAGCTTATCCTATGAGTGCAGAATACAATCAGTTGATTACTCTAAACAACAAAGGTACTATCACTCTGACGGGTGTATCAGCATATCATCGCATTGGCGAACGAATGCTGAACTTAACGGTAAAAGTAAATAGTACTTCAAGCGTTGCTTTTCAATCCTGTGAATGGTCTGGCAATAGTCGTGCAGATTTAGAGCGCGGTTATGACAGAGAATCGGTGAATATGTTCGGCGAGGCATCTATCATCGTTTGTTGCATGAATTTGGAATATTACTTAGTAGAAAACTTAGGTAGTGGAAGCATGGGTCCAAAGACAAGAGAAGCCCACCAAAAGCAACGCACCAAAGTGAGCAAAGCACTGGCGAAGATTAATGCGGACTTGTATGGGTTTGTAGAAATAGAACAAGGACAAAGTGCGTTGGCAGAAATCGCGAGCGATTTGACTAAAAACACGGGGCGTAACTTTGCATATATCAACGATGGCGGTTCTGCCAAGGGAACATATACCAAAGCTGGATTTGTGTATTGCTCCGATTTATTGGAACCTTACGGCAAACTGCGCGAGAATAACACAGGTGTGTCAGAGCGCAAGAAGACACAGGCTTTTGTAGAGAAAAGCACGGGCGAGAAATTCCTCTTCTCGGTAAATCACTTCAAAGCTAAGAGCGGAAAAGGTAGTGGCGACAATGCGGATAAAAAAGATGGGCAGGGAAGTTTTAACGGCGACCGTGTGCGTGAAGCAAAATCCTTGTTGGAGAATTACCATAAAGATTGTGTATTTTTTAAGGATAGCGATATTTTGATTATGGGTGATTTGAATGCCTATGCTATGGAAGATCCTATTACTACTCTTAGAAACGGAGGTATGACGGACTTGCATCGCGCCTTTCATGCGGATAGCAGTTATAGTTATGTGTATCATGGTCAAACTGGGTATTTGGATCACGCATTGTGCAATAGTACTCTCTACCCACAAGTGACAGGCATGGTGGGTTATCACATCAATTCGGATGAGAGCGACCAATACACCTACGACCAATCGAACGACCAGACCATGTTTCGCTGTAGCGACCATGATCCTGTCATTGTAGGTCTGCGTTTGGACAGCACACGCACGCATCATCCCGATGTAAGCATCAATAGTTATCATGTCTATTATCAAGGCTCAACACCAGTTATCAGTAACGCACAAGGAGGTTATTATACCATTTACAGAGTGGATGGTTCGGTCGTAAGACAATCCAATATCCACACCAACGAAGAATATATTCATGGCTTGGCACAAGGATTGTATATCATTAACATATATGGTCAAGGCAAATGTTTGCAGACGAAAATAATTGTGCCCAAATCTCTATAATGACTATTCCCCAAATGGATTTATTTTCACAAATACATAATGCTGAGCGCGAAGAGTTAGTATCTCTGCGACGCGAGTTACAAGAGGCAAACTACAAATACTATGTAGAGAATGCCCCTACTATGTCGGACTATGATTTCGACCAAAAATTGCGTCGTTTGCAAGATTTAGAGGCATTGTACCCTGATATGTTTGACGCAAACTCGCCCACACAGAAAGTCGGCTCCGACCTGATAAAGGCGAAAGGAGAAAGGGAAAAGGTTAAAGGCACGGAGAAAGGGAAAGGCTTTGAGCAAGTGGCGCACAAGTATCCCATGTTGTCGTTAAGCAATAGTTACTCGCGTGAGGAGATTGCCGATTGGATTGGTAAATTACCAAAGCATGTAGAGATTGTGTGCGAGTTGAAATACGACGGACTTAGTATCTCGCTTTGGTATGAACATGGGGTATTGACGAAAGCATTGACACGAGGAGATGGCACAAAAGGTGATAATGTCATTGATAATATCAAGACTATTGCTGCGATACCGCAGCGTTTGTCGAATATCGGGGAGCAGGGAGCGGATATAGGATTTGTTGAGTTACGCGGTGAGGTGCTATTGCCATGGGCGGCATTCGAGCGACTAAACAAAGAACGCGAAGTGCAAGAGGAGGCACTGTTTGCGAACCCACGCAACGCGGCATCAGGCACACTCAAACTGCAAGACCCCAACGAGGTAGCACGCCGCGGATTGGACTGCTACCTATATTATATGTTAGGCGACAATCTGCCTGCCAACACACATTATGACCGCCTGCAGATAGCCAAGGCATGGGGATTCCCCATTAGCGACTCGGTGAAAGTTTGTCATAATTTGGAAGAAGTGATGGAATACATTGCATATTGGGATGTAGAGCGCAAGAACCTGCCCGTAGCCACCGATGGCATTGTATTGAAAGTAAATAACATCGCCCAACAAGAGGAATTAGGATACACCGCTAAATCGCCTCGTTGGGCAATAGCGTACAAGTTTCCAGCGGAGAAACAACTCACACGCCTCAACGCCATCACCTATCAGGTAGGCAGAACGGGCGTGGTGACTCCTGTCGCTAATTTGGAACCAGTACAACTCTCTGGCACCACAGTACAACGCGCCACCTTGCACAATGAGGACTTCATTCGCCAATTGGACATCCACGAGGGCGATATGGTCTGGGTAGAGAAAGGCGGCGAGATTATTCCCAAAATCATCGGCAAGGAAATAACACCACACGACAACGAGCAAAATACTAAAGACAACATAGACAACTCCTGCGCGCGCCCAACATCGGCGCTTGCTAATGGAATGTCTTCCTCGCCGCTGAGCAATGTTGGCGAAGCGGAACCGTTGTTTAAGTTGTCTTCCAAAAATCCCCCCCTCTCCTTCTTCCCCACCCACTGCCCTGAATGTGGCACTGCGTTGGTGCGCGTGGAGGGCGAAGCGGCATGGCGTTGTCCGAATGAAGCAGGTTGTCCGCCACAGATTAAGGGCAAGATGGAGCACTTTGTTTCGCGCAAGGCGATGAACATAGACGGACTGGGTAGCGAAACTATCGACCTACTCTACTCACAAGGATTGCTCCACAATATCGCTGATATTTACGCCCTCCAGCAAGAGGACATTGCCCGCCAAGAGCGCCTTGGCGAGAAGTCGGCACAAAACATGCTGGCAGGTATAGAACAGAGCAAGCAAGTGCCTTGGGCACGCGTATTGTTTGCCCTTGGCATACGCATGGTAGGCGAGACTACTGCCAAGAAGATTGCCCGCCGTTTCCCCAGCATAGACCAACTGCAATGGGCAACAATGGAGCAACTGACCGCTATCGACGATGTGGGCGAACAGATTGCAAACAATATCATTGCTTACTTCAACAGCCTCAGCAATCTGGAGATTATCAATCGTTTGCGCCAAGCAGGCGTGCAGATGGAGAGTCAAGAGGAGGAGCAACAACCTCAATCCGACATACTGCAAGGCAAAAGCATTGTGGTATCGGGTGTATTTAGCCGCCACTCGCGTGACGAATACAAAGCAATGATTGAAGCCCATGGCGGAAAGAATGTGGGTTCTGTGAGCAAGAAGACCAGTTTCATTCTTGCAGGCGAGAACATGGGTCCCGAAAAACGCAAGAAAGCAGAAGCATTAGGTGTTGCTATGCTCACGGAAGAGGAGTTTTTGCTAATGCTCAACAACGAATAATTAGTATATGAACATACGACAAACGATATTTCAATTCATACTGCGCCGTCAGGCGAAGCGGCAAGTGGTGATGCGTCCATGGGATAAGGTGCGCACGGTGGCTATCCTCTACGATTGCGGCACACCCGCTGCTATTGAGCGTATGTTGGAAACAGAGAACAAACGCATTGATTTCTTCACCCTTCCAGACAAGAAGGAAATCAATTGGCTAACCCATAGTCCTTCCTCTTCGGTGCAATATCACCTGCGCGCATATCAATACGATTTGCTTATTGATCTCACTCAGCAGCCTTCGCTCACGATGCAGTATATGGCCATGTATTTCCGTGCTGATTTTAAGGTCGGCAGACAAATATGCGACGGCATACACGATTTGACAATCCACACTCCCGCACAATCGACACCCGACTATCTGTTGGAACAGATTTTGCGGTATATACAAATGTTCACCACAAAACAAACAAAACAATGAAAGGTTTAGGCACAGCACTCATCACTCCATTCTGCGATAATGGTAGTATTGATTATTCTGCACTTGCCCATTTGATAGAACATCAGGTGGCAGGAGGTGTTGACTATTTAGTTATCTTGGGTACGACAAGCGAAGCCCCTACCCTATCCATAGAGGAACAAGAACAAGTGATAGCATTTGTTGTAAAGCAAGTGGCAGGTAGAGTGCCATTGGTATTGGGTGTAGGAGGTAATGACACGGCTGCATTAGTGGCTCGTATTCAGACGCTATCCCCTATCCTGCAACAACATTTTGCCGCTATACTATCGGTGACACCTTACTACAATCGCCCCCCACAAGAAGGGTTATATCAGCATTTCTGCGCTGTAGCCACAGCAAGCCCAATACCTATCTTGCTGTATAATGTACCTAAACGCACAGGCGTGAACCTCTTGCCTGAGACCACCCGCCGTATCTACGATGCTCATCCTGATAAGATTATGGGCATCAAGGAAGCGTGCAATAGCGTGGAGCAGTTTACAGAAACGGTAAAGATTGCCAATGGCAACTTTGCTGTGATTAGTGGCGATGATGACTTGGCTTATGAGATGATGCGTGCAGGCGGTGATGGACTCATCAGCGTAGCCAGCAACGCTTGGCCTGCTGCCATGCGCGAATTGATACACGAACAGAGCGCACTGATACAACAGCAGTATGCGCATCTCATCCACCTGCTTTTCGTGGAGGGTAATCCTGGTGGTATCAAGACGGTACTGAGCGAAATGGGGTTAATCAAAAATGTATTACGCTTACCATTGGTGGCTAATACGCCCAACCATCAAATGGTAATCCGTAAGGCGCTACAATACCACATAGAAAAAGAGCAGGACTAAATCCTGCTCTTTATATTTTAGTATCCCATCACAAAATCTTTCAGTCGTTCCCAGAAGGATTTCTTTCGAACAATGTTATAAGAAGGAGTGAGGTCGTAATCCACATCGGTATCGTCCAACGCCTCCTTGATTTTCACCTCCAGCAAGTCAGCATATGCGCGGAAACCATAATCGGTTAGGTGCACACCATCCACTGTACCCTCCATCTCTGGACCTATCTGACCATCATGGGTCATATAATAGAGTCCTTTAGGGTTTTCTGCTTTATGCAAATCGTAGCCACGACGGAAAGCGGCGTTCTTCTTAAGCAAATAGTCTGCAAAATAGCTATCATGACGCGTATATGGATACATGATTCCCTCAACCATGATGATAGGCACTTCTGGACGAAGGGTGCGAAGAATATTGATGAAATCATAAGTAGCTGTATCACAGCGATCTTCGGTACAGTTAGGCACAGGGTCAATCACATAGCAGATAGCGTCCTCAATGCTTGCCAAAGCTTCTGCGATGTAGAAATCCATGCGTGCATTGCCTGAAGTAGCAAGGTTCACACACTCCAGATTGTATTCGCGTTGGATTATCGCACTTGGTACCATACCCACTCGACTGGCGCAACCGCCTTGCTGGATACTCGTACCATAAATGACTATCTTACCCATTTGGCGAGGGTTCTCCACGCGTGGCATAGTGAGTTCAGCAGTAGAGTCCACACCAATTTGCAGCCAATTGATACCATCATAGAGTGGCAAGTAAATCATATATTCGTGCATCTCGCCATCGAGATTCTCCACATAGAGTTTGGATTGGATAGAGTCTGCAATTAGATTCTTTTCTTGTGGGCGAGCGGTATTGACATGCTCCCATACACTACGCTGTTCGTTGAGGTAATAGAGGTCGGTGCCTTTGATACCCGTCATCGCCATATGTTGCATATGGAAATTGTTCTTCAAGTTATATTGTGCAGCAATACGCTTGCTATTGGTAGCGAAACGAACAGCAATGCCTGCCGAATGGTTGTACAACCATGCTTGCTCCTCGCGGCAACTATCCAAGAACTGCTGCGGAAGGCGGGTGTAAGGTTCGGTAGTATTGTCCCAACCTTTGTTAATGATTTGGAACTTAGTGGCATCCTCGTAGCGGAAACCTTGTAATGCGTCCGCGTTTGCAGTAGTGACAAACAATAAGAGGAAAAGGAGTGAAATGGTAAAGGAGTTTTTCATAGGTGTGGAGTTGTTTAAAATTGTGTAGAATTGTGTAGAATTGTGTAGAATTTTTACGCGCGCACGCGACATGTAACTAAATAAGGTGTCTTGCCTATGCAAGAACACCTTATTAGTTTTTGTTCACATCTAATTAGATAGACTTCTTCGCTTGCTCAACGATAGCTTTGAACGCTGCTGGTTGGTTCATTGCCAAGTCTGCAAGGACTTTGCGGTTGATTTCGATACCAGCTTTCTTGAGTGCGCCCATGAGTTGGCTGTAACTCAAGCCCTCCAAGCGTGCACCCGCGTTGATACGCTGAATCCACAAAGCACGGAAGGTGCGTTTTTTGTTCTTACGATCGCGATAAGCGTACTGGAGACCTTTCTCCCAAGTGTTTTTGGCAACTGTCCAAACATTTGCACGGCCACCA
>Ga0233379_1000145_pt1 | contig 10053 bp, 9 predicted proteins | sample ElkDunMinimDraft_8_FD_180679 | JGI IMG/M metagenome (GOLD analysis project Ga0233379, IMG submission 180679) | Fecal eukaryotic communites from dung pellets of Tule Elk in California, USA - Elk Dung F1 | ecosystem: Host-associated > Mammals > Digestive system > Large intestine > Fecal | place...
AGTAGTAAGGGAGGGTGTTTAAAAGAGAAATATGAAAATATAGTTAGAAATATTCAGATTGTTTATTGCGGAATTTTCTAAAATCTTTTATAGTATAAGTAGAAGTTCTTTCAATCAATTTTTTTTGACTAAAAAATGAATGAGTATTCATTCAAAATCGTACAAAGGGGGATACAGATTTGGTACGAAATATTCAAAAAGCCGCAGTATTAGGGTCTGGAGTAATGGGAGCTGGTATTGCCGCACACTTAGCGAATGTTGGGATTCCAACTTTACTTCTAGATATCGTTCCACGTGAACTCACTGAGGCCCAACAGAAAAAAGGGCTAACATTGGAAGACAAACAGGTCAGAAATCACATTAGCCAGACAAATTTAGAAAAGTTATTAAAACAAAAGCCTGCACCACTTACTGCTAAGAAAAACATAGCTCTTATTGAAGCAGGAAATTTTGAAGATGATATGAAGCGTTTAGCAGAAGTCGATTGGGTAATCGAAGTTGTAGTTGAAAATTTGGAGATTAAACGAAGTGTTTTTGCACAGGTAGATCATTATAGAAAGCCTGGTAGTATCATTAGCTCCAACACTTCTGGTATATCTGTAGAAGCAATGGTTGAAGGGCGTTCAGAAGATTTTAAAAGCCACTTCTTAGGAACGCATTTCTTTAATCCACCACGTTATTTGAAACTATTAGAAGTGATTCCGACTCAATATACATCTCCTGAAGTATTTTCATTCATGAAGACATTTGGTGAGGATGTTCTTGGAAAAGGTGTAGTTGAAGCGAAAGATACACCGAATTTCATAGCAAACCGAATTGGAACATATGGATTGTTAGTGACAGTGCAAGAGATGTTAAAAGGCGATTACAGTGTTGGGGAAGTTGACTCTGTAACAGGTCCTTTAATTGGTCGTCCGAAGAGTGCAACATTTAGAACTCTTGATGTAGTAGGTTTGGATACATTTGCTCATGTAGCTAAAAATGTATATGAACAAGTTGATGGAGCAGAAAAAGAGGTTTTCGAAATCCCTGCATTTATGAAATCAATGCTTGAAAAAGGATGGTATGGTTCTAAGTCAGGTCAAGGCTTCTTCTTAAAACAAGGTAAAGAGATTTTAGAGTTGAATCCAACAACTTTAGAATATGAAACTAGGAAAAAATTAAAAGCACCATCTTTAGAGATTGCGAAGCAACAAAAAGGTACTGCGAACAAATTGAAAGCGCTACTATACAGTAAAGATCGTGTGGGGGAGCTTTTATGGAATATTACTAGTCCAACATTAATTTACTCAGCAGACCTTCTTGGAACAATTGCTGATGATATTGTTGCCATCGATAATGCTATGAAGTGGGGCTTTGGTTGGCAGCAAGGACCTTTTGAAATCTGGGATGCCATCGGAGTAGAAAAGTCAGTTGCAAAAATGAAAGAAGAAGGTAAAGAAGTTCCAGCTTGGGTTGTACAAATGTTAGCTGATGGAATTACTTCTTTCTATAAGGAAGTCGATGGAGACGTTTATTTCTACAGCAATGGAGAGTATAAAGCGCTTGAACAAAATCCAAAGGTAATCAACTTGAAGCAATTGAAAAAGAAAAATGGTGTTATCAAGAAGAACTCTGGTGCCAGCTTAATAGATTTGGGTGATGGAGTTGCGTTATTAGAATTCACTTCACCAAATAATGCAATCGGTTTGGATATTATCCAAATGATTAACTTCTCAATTGATGAAGTAGAGAAGAACTATAAAGGACTTGTAATTGGTAACCAAGGAAAGAACTTCTGTGTAGGTGCTAACTTGGCGATGATGCTTATGGAAGCTCAAGACGATAATATTTTTGAATTAGATATGGTCATTCGCCATTTCCAACAGGCAATGATGAAAATCAAATATAGTGCAAAACCTGTTGTAGCAGCACCTTTTGGTATGACGCTTGGAGGCGGTACAGAGGTATGCTTACCGGCTTCGCATATCCAAGCTTCGATGGAGTCTTATATGGGTCTAGTTGAAGTTGGGGTTGGTTTAATCCCTGGCGGAGGCGGTAACAAAGAGCTTTATATCAAACACTTAGAAAACATTCCTAATGGCGTACAATTTGATTTGCAAAATGTTGCAAACAAAGTGTTTGAAAGCATTGCAATGGCAAATGTATCAACATCCGCGGAAGAAGCAAGAGAAAATAACGTATTGAATTTTGCTGATGGAATAAGCGTAAACGGTGATCACTTAATTTATGATGCGAAGCAAGCTGTATTGGCTTTAGCTGAAGCTGGCTACAAGCCACCGGTCCGTAAGAAAATTCCGGTGGTAGGAGAAACGGGATATGCGGCTTTATTATTAGGAGCAAACAACTTGAGATTATCAGGTTATATTTCTGAACATGATATGCATATTGCTAAGAAATTAGCCTATGTAATCGCTGGCGGTAAAGTTCCATTTGGAACAGAAGTTGATGAGCAATACTTGCTAGATTTAGAAAGACAGGCTTTCTTAAATCTGATCGAGCATCCAAAAACACAAGCAAGAATGCAACATATGCTTGTGAAAGGTAAACCATTACGTAATTAATTTTTATACTAAGATAAGGGGGAACGTTCATGAGAGAAGCGGTTATTGTTGCTGGTGCGAGAACGCCAGTAGGAAAAGCAAAGAAAGGTACGCTTGCACATGTACGGCCTGATGATTTAGGAGCATTAGTTGTTAAAGAAACTTTAAAACGTGCTGGTAACTATGAAGGAAATATAGATGATTTAATTATTGGATGTGCAATGCCTGAAGCAGAACAAGGTTTGAATGTTGCAAGAAATATTGGAGCATTAGCAGGCTTGCCTCATACTGTACCTGCAATAACTGTTAACCGATACTGCTCAAGCGGTCTACAAACAATTGCTTATGGTGCAGAAAGAATTATGTTAGGTCAAAGCGACACAGTTATTGCCGGTGGAGCTGAGTCTATGAGCCTAGTACCGATGATGGGGCATGTTGTAAGACCTAATCTAAAATTAGCTGAAACAGCACCAGAATATTACATGGGTATGGGGCATACAGCTGAAGAGGTAGCTAAAAAATACGGTATCACACGTGAAGAACAAGATGCATTTGCGGTAAGAAGTCATCAAAAAGCAGCAGCCGCTATTCAAGCTGGAAAGTTCGTTGATGAAATTGTACCTGTAGATGTAGTTATTCGTTCAGTTGGAGCAGACAATAAGTTAATTGAAAAAAATATTCAATTCTCGGTTGATGAAGGCGTTCGTTCAGATACTACTGTAGCTGGATTGGCAAGACTAAGACCAGCTTTCTCAGTAACAGGTAGCGTTACCGCGGGTAATGCTTCGCAAACAAGTGATGGTGCTGCAGCTGTTATGGTAATGGATGCTGAAAAAGCAAAATCATTAGGCCTAGCTCCAATGGGTAAGTTTCGCTCATTTGCAGTAGCTGGCGTACCACCTGAAATTATGGGGATAGGTCCAGTAGCGGCTATTCCTAAAGCATTGAAACTAGCAGGACTAGAGTTATCGGATATTGGTCTATTTGAATTGAATGAAGCTTTTGCTTCTCAATCTATACAAGTTATTAGAGAACTCGGTATTGATGAAGAGAAGGTAAATGTTAATGGTGGTGCAATTGCTTTAGGTCACCCACTAGGTTGTACGGGTGCAAAACTAACTTTAACGTTATTACATGAAATGAAGAGAAGAAATCAGCAATTCGGTGTCGTTACAATGTGTATCGGTGGCGGAATGGGAGCTGCAGGGGTATTTGAATTACTATAATTGAACATATCTAAGGGGAGTGGAATGCTCTCCTTGGTCATAACTTAATCACGGTTAAATAGAAAAGGGAGGCATTAATATATGTCAAATACGACAAAGGATTTAATTAAAGGTGGGAGCTTCTTAATTGAAGATGTAACATTAGATCGTGTATTTACTCCAGAGGATTTTACAGATGAGCATAAAATGATTGCTAAAACAGCAGAAGATTATGTAACAAATGAGGTACTTCCCCAAGTTGAAAAGCTTGAAAATCATGAGTTTGATATTTCTGTAAAACTATTAAAAGAAGCTGGTGAACTAGGTCTTCTTGGTGCAGATGTTGCAGAAGAGTACGGTGGAATCGGTCTTGATAAAATCAGCTCTGCTTTAATTACTGAGAAAATGGCAGTAGCTGGTGGTTTCTCTATTTCACACGGAGCTCACGTAGGTATTGGTTCATTACCGATTGTATTATTCGGAAATGAAGAACAAAAGCAAAAATATTTACCGCTATTAGCTTCAGGTGAAAAACTTGCTGCATATGCTCTTACAGAGCCAAGCTCGGGTTCTGATGCGTTAGGTGCAAAAACAGTTGCTAAATTAAATGAAGCAGGGACTCACTATGTATTAAATGGTGAAAAGCAATGGATTACAAATGCTGGTTTTGCTGATGTATTTGTTGTTTATGCAAAAATCGATGGAGATAAGTTCACTGCATTTATCGTTGAAAGAGAGTTCCTAGGTGTATCTGTAGGTCCAGAAGAAAAGAAAATGGGTATTAAGAGTTCATCTACTCGTACATTAATACTTCAAGATGCAGTTGTACCGAAAGAAAACTTATTAGGTGAAATCGGAAAAGGTCACGTTATTGCCTTCAATATTTTAAATATTGGTCGTTACAAATTAGGGGTAGGTGCAGTGGGTGGATCTAAACGTGCGTTTGAACTTGCTGTTAAATATGCAAACCAACGTCAACAATTTAAAACACCAATTTCATCTTTTAACTTAACAAGAGAAAAACTTGCAACGATGGCTTCAAAAATTTATGCTGCGGAAAGTTCTGTTTACCGCACAGTAGGGCTTTTTGAAGACCGTATGGGCAGCTTGACTGATGAAGAATTGAAGGATGGTAAAAAAGTTGGTAGTGCAGTTGCTGAATATGCTATCGAATGTTCATTAAATAAATTCTTTGCAAGTGAAGTGTTAGACTATGTTGTAGACGAAGGGGTTCAAATCCATGGCGGTTATGGATTTATGACAGAATACGAGATTGAAAGAGCATACCGTGATTCTCGTATTAATCGTATTTTTGAAGGAACAAATGAAATCAACCGTTTGCTAGTTCCAGGGACTTTCCTTCGTAAAGCATTTAAAGGTGAACTACCATTACTTCAAGCAGCACAAGCTCTACAAGGTGAGTTAATGAGCTTAATGCCTGAGGAAGTAGGTGATGAGCCATTAGCACAAGAAAAACACCTTGTGAAAAACGCGAAAAAAATCGGCTTACTAATTGCTGGTGTTGCCGCTCAGAAATTTGGTACTGCGCTTGAAAAGGAGCAAGAAATTCTTGCTAATATTGCTGATATCGCTTCTTGTGCATATGCAATGGAGTCAGTTGTATTAAGAACTGAAAAAGCAATTGTTGCTACGGGTGTTGAGAAGAATCAACAAAAAATTCTATACACTGAAATCTTCTGTCAAGAAGCTTTCAATGAAATCGAACAACATGCAAAAGAAACATTGTTAGCTACTGAAGAAGGAGATACTTTACGCGTTATGCTAAGCGGACTTCGTAAATTCTTACGCCATACGCCAATCAACGTTATCGCTAAGAAACGTGAAGCTGCTGCAGAGTTAGTAGAAGTAGAAAAATATTTCGTCTAATCATTGCCTAGAGAGCTACTCCGAAAGTACTTACTTTCAGAGTAGCTCTTACTTCTTTTTGTCTTTTATTAGTTAATAGTGGTGAATTAATCTCCAGTTTGATATAACTATAAATAGATAGTGAAAAAAGTTTAATTTGTATGTTAACAAAGAGAAGGATGATGGAAAATGGCAGTTAGAATGTACTGGTATCCGAAGTGTGGTACATGCAGAAATGCGAAAAAATGGTTGGAGAGCAAAGGAATAGCTGTTGAAGAAATACATATTGTTGATAATCCACCATCAAAGGAAGAGCTTTTCAGTTTGTATCAAAAAAGCGGACTACCATTAAAGAAATTTTTTAACACGAGCGGTATGAAGTATAGAGAATTAGGTTTAAAAGATCGCTTGCAAACAACAACTGAGGATGAAATGCTAGAAATATTATCTTCAGATGGAATGTTAATAAAACGTCCAATCGTAACTGACGGTGAAAATGTCAGCCTTGGTTTCAAAGAGGACGAGTTCCAATTAAAATGGTTGTAATCATTAATTGTAACAGTATATAGTAAGTGTTGTAGATATATGTTTAAATGGAGGGGTTATTAATGGCATCAGTTGTACTGAAAGATTTACGTTATTCTAAAGAACACGAGTGGGTAAAAGTTGAAGGGGACAAAATGCGTATTGGTATTTCGGATTTTGCTCAATCAGAGCTTGGAGATATTGTGTTTGTAGAGCTTCCTGAAGTAGGAGCTACTATTTCAGTAGATGAGCCTTTTGGAAGTGTAGAGTCAGTAAAAACTGTTTCAGAACTATACGCACCAATTAGCGGTACAATTGTTGAAGTTAATGAGGAATTGAACGATAACCCAGAGTACGTAAATGAATCTGCTTATGAAAAAGCATGGATGATTGTTATTGAACCATCAAATCCAAGTGAAATTGATGATTTAATGACAGCTGAGCAATACGAAGAAATGCTTAAAGAAGACTAAATAATCAATAAGGGCTGACTCGAAAAACGTATATTCATTTTGAGTCAGCCCTTTAAAATGAATCGGTTAAGATATATTTTCTGCAAAGAGTACTACTTATAGATAATAAAGTTGATTTTGGTTATGTTAATTTAAAGGAATAAACAAGTTGTTTCTATAAGATAGCAAGGTAATAATAAAGGTTAATGGTTTTGCTGGCACACAGAACAAAAATAAACGATAATAGTAAAATCTATAGGTGAGTAATGTGGAAAAAGTAATTATTGTAGAAGGTAAATCTGATAAGAAAAGGCTTCAAAGAGTGTTAAAGGATAATGTAGAAATACGTTGCACAAATGGAACGATTTCCTATCAAATGATGGAAGCGTTTGTAGAAGAATTATTTGATAAAGAAGTATACATATTAGCTGATTCTGACGAGTCAGGTGAGAAGCTAAGAAAGCAGTTTAAGCGGGAGATGCCAGCTGCTAGTCATATATATATCGACCGGGCATATCGGGAAGTAGCTGCAACTCCAGAACATCACTTGGCGTCTGTTTTATTAGGCTCGAATTTTCAGGTGCACACGCAATTTTTAAATAAAGGATGAAAGTCAAAATGGAAGAATGGAATAGTGAAACTATTGAACAGAAAATAAGGAAACAGGAAACGTTTCTCTTATATTTATACACACCTATATGTGGGACGTGTCAGGTTGCTTCAAAAATGTTAGTAGTCTTAAATGAATTGATGTCAACTCTATCTTTTGGTCAAAGTAATGTAAACTACTTAAAAGAAATAGCAGAAGAATTGAAGGTTGAGAGTGTTCCGTGTTTACTAATATATAAACAAGGCAAGTTGCAAAAGCGAATTTATGCATTTCAATCAGTACCTTATTTGGTTGAAGTTGTTCGAGAGGTAATAGAAGTAGAGTAGATATCATAAAAAGAGCATTCCTGGTTATAGGGGGATGTTATTTAATTTCAAGAAAAATGTCGAAGAAATAAAAAAGGGATTTCTAATTGTTTGTTGTATATTTACTTTCTAAGGTTATTAAAGGGGTGGGGTTTATGGAAGGTGTCTTGCAATCCGTTGTTTCAAACATAAAAGAGAAACAACAGTTACATGGGTTGTTGAAAAAAGCAAATACTTTGGTTATTTTCACAACAGAAGAAGAGAAGGGGCATTTATACTTATCTTTTTCTGATACCCATAGTGACTATACGGAAAGAAGTGATTATTGCATTAATATATTAGGAAGTAAAGAAATAGTTAATCAAGTACTGATGGGACAGGTTGCATTAAGGGATTTGCAAAAGCATAATAAAGTGACTGTTCAAGGGAACTATAGACAAGTATTGTTAGTAGAAGCTTTATTGTTGTTATGTAGAAAGGTTCAATAAACTAAAAATACTGAATTTTTAAAATAAACAGTTGACGGGTTAATGGAATAGTGATATATTTCCAATTAAGTTGATGGGAATTAAATGGTCAAAATTAATATGAATGACTACTATCATTTCTAAGAAACATATGTAACAAAAATCATTTAGTAAGTATTGTGAATAGATGATGTGTTATTAAATACCTTATCAAGAGAGGCAGAGGGAACGGCCCTACGAAGCCCAGCAACCGGTAATGTTACACGGTGCTAATTCCGACAGATTCAGTAAATCTGTAAAGATAAGAAGAATTGCCGAGGAGCTACTTCTTATTGAAGTGGTTTTTATTTTGGAAAAAAATCTATAGGAGTGATGGGAATGTCGACTAATGAAAAGAATTACCACTTTGAAACAATTAGCATTCATGGAGGCTTACAAGTAGATTCGGCAACAAGAGCTCGTTCAACACCGATTTATCAAACAAACGCATACTTATTCAAGGATAGTGAAAATGCAGCTAATTTATTTGGCTTAAAAGAAAATGGTTATATTTATACGAGAATTCATAATCCTACAGTCACTGTGTTTGAGGAAAGAGTAGCCTTACTAGAAGGAGGAATAGGTGCTTTAGCAGTAGCTAGCGGTATGGCAGCTATTTCACTATCGATTTTAAATGTTGCAGGATCAGGGGATGAAATTGTTGCAGCTTCCACATTGTATGGTGGGACATTTAACTTGTTTGCTAACACGCTTCCGAAATATGGGATTACTGTTCGTTTTGTTGATCCAGAGAATCCAAAAAATTTCCGAAATGCAATAACACCAAAGACAAAAGCAATTTTCGCAGAAACGATTGGAAATCCTAGCTTGCGTGTATTAGATATTGAGAAAGTAGCTAGTATTGCTCATGAAAATGGGATTCCGTTAATCATTGATAATACGTTTGCAACCCCTTATCTATTAAAACCAATTGAATATGGGGCAGATATCGTCGTGCATTCAGCTACAAAATGGTTGTTGGGTAATGGTACAACATTAGGTGGAATTATCATTGATGGAGGAAACTTTGATTGGAATTCTGATAAATTCCCAGGCTTTACAACTCCTGATCCTAGCTATAATAATTTAATATATAGCGAGGGTCTTGGGGCAGCTGCATTCATTGCAAAGGCACGTGTACAGTTGCTTCGCGATTTTGGTCCTGCCATTAGCCCGCAAAGTGCTTTCCAATTTAGTCTTGGATTAGAAACTTTACATGTACGAATGAAAGAACATATTTCAAATACAAAGAAAATAGTAGAATACCTGCATAATCATCCAGCTGTTAATTGGGTTTCGTATCCTGGTGATAAAGAGCATAAGGATTATGTTTTGGCACAAAAGTATTTACCAAAAGGAGCAGGTGCTGTTGTTATTTTTGGTATCGAAGGTGGACGTGAAGCAGGGGCAAAACTAATTGATAATATTGAATTGTGGAGTCATGTTGCCAATGTAGGGGATGCTAAAAGTCTGATTATCCATCCTGCAAGTACAACGCACCAGCAGTTGGGTGTAGATGAATTGAAGTTATCAGGTGTTACAGAAGATTTAGTACGTTTATCAATAGGTATTGAAAATGTGGAAGATCTAATTAATGAACTAGAGAAAGCGATTGAAATTGCTACTGGAAAAACATCATTGAAGACGACAACAGCTTGAAATATTAAAATATAAATATATTTTCAGAATTATATTGACACTATTTTACCAAAGTGATAAACTCACATTATTATCAAAAAACTTAATATGATTGCTCTTATCAAGAGAGGTGGAGGGAAGTGCCCTATGAAGCCCGGCAACCGTCAAAGCGAATTTGAAATGGTGCCAATTCACACAAAATAGTATTTGCTATTTTGAGAGATGAGAGAAAGGCTATATTTGTATATGTTAAACCTTTCTGCTCATTTATGCAGAAAGGTTTTTCTTGTTTTATAGAAATAGTATTGTAGTTTAGCTTTTAACGATTTTGAATCGGGAAAAGTTCAATATTCGAGGTGAAACACAGTATGATCAAAATACAAAATGTAACGAAGATATTTTC
>Ga0233379_1000146_pt1 | contig 10046 bp, 13 predicted proteins | sample ElkDunMinimDraft_8_FD_180679 | JGI IMG/M metagenome (GOLD analysis project Ga0233379, IMG submission 180679) | Fecal eukaryotic communites from dung pellets of Tule Elk in California, USA - Elk Dung F1 | ecosystem: Host-associated > Mammals > Digestive system > Large intestine > Fecal | place...
AAGGACTTAAAAGGAACGTTTCTTGCTTACTAATCACGAATCATACACCGCCTATAGTTATTAAATCGATTATATAACATAAGTGATAGATATGATTGTTTTTAGAGGGACTTTTTCAGTGGCCTCGCAAAGCTTCTGCGGTGTATCGGCCTGCACGCTTATCCCACAGGAGTCGCCGCCCTCCGTTCTAATCAACAAACAAAAATTACGAAAATCAACAACAAACGATAACAGAGCCTAGTAATAAAAAAGGAGCTCCCAAATAAAATGATCCGTAGTAGAACTTTTAAAAGTAACCTACTCTAAATGGTTCATTTTAATTACAGGAGCCCTTTTCATTAGGATTTATATTTGTTTTTCAAAGCTTCTTCGACTACAGGTGGGACTAAATCAGAAATATTTCCATCATATCTAGCTACTTCTTTTACAATACTTGAGCTTAAAAAGGAGTATTGATTTTTCGTCATAATAAAAAACGTTTCAATTTGCTCATTTAATACTCTGTTCATGGATGTAATTTGCATTTCATACTCAAAATCTGAAATAGCTCTTAACCCTCTTATGATAGCATCTGCATTTACACTTATAGCGTAATCTACCAAAAGCCCTTGAAAAGAATCTATCTTTACATTAGGAATATGGCTCGTCACTTTCCTTATCAAATCGATTCTTTCTTCAACAGAAAACAAAGGGTTTTTTGAAGAATTATTTAACACTACAACGTGTAATTCATCAAATACTTTTGCTCCTCGTTGAATAATATCGATATGCCCATTCGTAATGGGATCGAAGCTACCTGGACAAACCGCAATTTTCTTCATTATTTTTTCTTCCTCCTACACGCTAATCGGTTACTCTTCAATAGATTCTTTTGTATAAATTGATATTTGAATCGTTCCATACTTTTCATGCTTCCATCTAATTAAAGAAGAAACCTTATCTGGCAATTCCACATCATGACCATGCTCACAAACAATGACACCGTCTTGATTCAAAAGCTGATTTTCCACTATCGTTGCCAAAACACTTTCTAATTTTTGCTTTTTGTATGGTGGGTCCAATAAAATCAAATCAAAAGATAATTCTCTCTTAACAATGGCTTTTAATGCTCTATCAGCGTCATTTTTATATACTTCTGCACGATTAGTAAGGTTACAAGCTTCAAGATTAGCTCGAACCGTTGAAACCGCTTTAAATTCTCTATCAACAAACACAGCAGAGTCCATACCTCTACTTAGTGCTTCTATCCCTAAACCACCGCTACCGGCAAATAGATCCAATACTCTACCACCTTGAAAATAAGGTCCAATTATATTGAATAGAGACTCTTTCACTTTGTCTGTCGTCGGTCTTGTAGTTGATCCAGGTACAGCTTTTAAGGCTCTTCCTTTACATTGACCGGAAACAACTCTCATATTTATCACCACAATCCAATCATGTTTTATGTATCCCTCATTGACTCCCTATTCATGCAGTTTCCTGCATGAAACAGTATTTATAGTTGATCAACTACAAGGAAGCTAGTCATACTTATTACTAACATCAAGCTTGATGCCTGTCCGTTTATTTGCCATAGAAAAAACACAGTAACGAGACAGAACCTTGTAATTAGGAATATTCATAAATATGTCAATCAAGAATGAATCTGTTTAACTCCAAATCGTGATTGATTAAACGCTCACGAAAATTTGAAGTTCCACTTTTTCTATACTATCCTAACACATTCATCATATTGAGCCAATATAGGAACAACATTAGAGAAAAATCTATATTCATGAATAACGATTTGTTTTTTGGTCATAATGTTTATTAACAGCACCTTTTACAAGGATGTTGTTGCCAACCGCGGAGAAGACTTACGTTTCCCCATAAGTTCTTCCTCCGGTTTCTCCTCTCCCTTTCCCTTCTATCCATTTATGGAAATAGAAGGACCCTGCAGAGTAATCTGCAGGGTTTTTTTTATTTAAAATCATTTTTTCGCAATTATAATTGATTCTTCATCTTTCAATACGGTTACCTTTATAAGGTCTTCTAGCCATTGATCAGGCATATAGATTTGCTCATTTATCGTTTTAATTGGTATAGTTTGTGCAGCATAATCTGTTCCGTTTAAAATAAATACATTCTTATCCGGGAAAAAACGGAATGTTTCCACCCCATTAGATAAAACAACTGAACTTCGCTCGGTTCTACTAAACTCAAATCCTAGTTTTTCTGCCACTTCTTTTAATGGGAACAGCATTTGAGCATCATCATAAACAGCTTTTCCATCGAGTTTTACACCATTTACAACCAATGACTTGACACTATAAAAGTAAAGAGCTTTAACTTGTTCCTCTTCTTTACTATTCATCTTAAAAAAGTCTGTTTTTTTAGATGTAACGGCAGTTAGAGTTTCATCAAGACTCTCAGAAGTCAATGGTTCAGTAGACTGAATTGCGAGATCTACAAAAGATTTAATTTCCTTCTCCAATAGTTCCTCTTTTAATAAGGCAACCATTTGCTCGACTTTTTGCCCGCCAAGTTGCTCATCATTGACCAAATTCCCTAAAATATGTTGTTGCCACTTCTCCTCAGGATTTTCGAACGGAAACATAGAGTCAACATACAAATGATCTAGTTCTTTCTTCAAATCTGATAAATCATTGGAATGATTTAAAATGAATAACCCATTACCCGACTGGGCTTTATGTTTATTTGTAATAATAACTGTTGAATGATGCATTGTCGGATAGTTTAAAATATATGAAGACAATTGCTCTATATCCAATGTGTCCGTCTTTTCATAATATAAGTTAATACTATGATCAATCGCTGTATAACCTAATTCACCTTTTTGATAAAATAAAGGAAAAACAGGGCCTGAACTTTCAAACACATAATAGTCTATGTATTCCTTCTTCGCCCTTCCTTCTTTCTCTGCCATAGCAGCCCAACTACCTTCTCTATTGCCCTCAACGGTAATTTCGAGCTTAGTTTTTGTTGGTTGAACATTTTCTAATTGTAAAGCCCAATCTATTAAAAGCTGACTTTCAACCGTTGCATCGAAAGGTATTATATACTCGAAAGTAATAGCAGCTAAATCTTCTTTTACTATTAATAAGTCAGTATGATTATCTTTCCCGTTAATTGTATACGTTACGTTTAATGGATTAGAAATCGCATAAGAACCTTCGCGCAAATTAGAGACTATTTGTTTAACGATTAAATCTTGATCCGTCTGATTCAATATGTATTGTTCTTCTATATCTACTAAATACAACTCTTCTTCGGAATAAACATTCCATTGCCAAAATAAAATACCTACTGTAGTTAACAACAAAATGACAATTCCTGTAAACACTTTCTTTACCATAACCACATATCCCCTTTTAATCCCATCTTAAGTTGATCCGGTGTTTTACAAAATTGAAGGATGCGCTTTCTTTTCATTCCCTGTATAACATGATAAAGTTATATAGTTCATTATGTTAAGAGAGGAGAATTATATTGATTCAACGTTTTATTGAACTTGGAGAAGGTTATTCAGACATTTACGAATTATTAGAAATCGGAAAGGCTAATCCATCTCGCATTTCATATTTATTAGCATTGCACACAACAATCAATGATAGAGAAGTAGTTTCTTTGGCTATTGTTCTGAAACCAACGAATCCAGGAAATTTTCAACCAATCTACATTAGCAGAGAAGGAATTCCAAATCCTAATACAACACCAAATAAAAGATTCGATATGTTCCAAGATCTTGCTACAACTCTAGAAAAGAATATTATTCACTTAGAAGTTAAACCTTCAAACATGTTCCCGGAATCTGTACTTTACTATCAGCATTTAATCGGCATATTAAGAATGAATCGTTATTTACCCCCTCTTTCTTAGGTAAATTTTCAAACTATGCATAAAATTGGAAGTTACATTTACAAAAAAGGTGAGTAGTATAGACTACTCACCGATTAAATACCCATCTTGTAATCATACTCTTTCGCTTTATCCGGCTTTGAATTCTCATAATCGGTCTTTATAAACGGCTTATATGATACTTCTACTTTTTTGATAAAAGAATACGAATTGAGCTTTTCTACCGTAGCTTCAACTTCATCCATATTGGTATACAAGACAACATACTTTAATTTCTTTGATACATAATGTATATTTCCGAAGCGTCTCAGCATTTTAACTTGCTTTAACGTATGTAAATAAGCAATAATCCCTTGTCTAGCCCCCAACATACTGTACTCTCCTATTAAACATTTACAATTATTGTAGCATATTCCTTGCTTTTTTTACAACATTAATAAAAACCTCGACGAATCTTGTATTTCTTCGTCAATATAAATACTCTATAACTTCATTGCTACCGCTATTTAAACATCAATCGTAAAACAATAATCTTAAAGAAGGCTCTGTTAAATTACAATGTTGATTTCCACTACAGACGGACGCTTTTTGCGGGCTTGGCTTTAGCCTCCTCGCCCGCTCATTTTTCGCTCCTCGTGGGGTCTTTTAGCTCAAGCTCATCCCGCTTGTGTCGCCGTCTTTCGCTCCAATCTCTTCTAACAAAATCAACATCAAACTATTACAGGGCTTAAAAGAAAGTATATTATCTAAATTTTGTTACCTATTTCCATTAGCGTCGATCATTAACTTTCTCTACGATGCTCACCCATCCTAAGAGGCGGATTTATCCATAAGCACATGCTGCTCTAGAGGGGGATTCTCGCTCCTTATAATCCATTCAACTAACTTTGTTATTACTTAGAATTTAAACACAACAAAAAAGGGTGTTTCACATAGAAAGAGCAATCTATATGAGAACAACCCCAATTACTTTGAATATAATTTACTTATTGGTGGATAAAAGAGATTATTAAAGGAAAGAATACTTATCAATACTTCCTTAAGAGCATCCACACCCGCCACCTGTGCCACAACTACCGCTACTGCATCCACTTTCAAAGAAAGGATTACCTCCTGGGGTTTTCACATACTTTGAAACAGAATGGGCAACAATAACACTAATTTGATCAAGAACTTCTTGTAACTGATTTTCCGCCTTCTTAAATTCAATAATAGAAGGGTGTAAATCCATTTCCCTTTTACGCGTTCTCGTTTCTAAATTAACATATTTGTAGTCAGGATGGTACCTACCAAACCTTTGCACTTCTTCGAAACGTTCCTTCATAACTGTAAAATCTTTAATCTTTCTTTGTGCCTCTTTATCATTCTGCAATTTATATAAAGAAATAAAGTAATTCTCTCCAATTTCAGACTGAATAATCATCTGTGACAATTCATCTGCACACTGTAAAATCTCCACTTTTTCTAAAGTAGCAATCACTTTCTAACCACCTCCTAACAATATATTACCATGTAGCTTAGGCAAAGCAAAATGCACAAGTGATTAGAAAAGAAATTTTCACTGATTTTAAACATGGACTATGTTCTTTATTGTATAGCTAAACAATAAAAAACCAGCTGATATTCTTAAACGATCATTTCATAATCGTGATTAATCGGCTGATTTTTTAATCGATTACATCATTCATTTTTAATCCTCCGACCCATTAATCTCCTTTCACATTCATATTTTGCAACATACCCAACATCATCGAGGCAACTTGAACACCATTTGTAAGTTGATTAACTCGATGTGGAATTGATTTTTGGAAATGGTAAGCCGCATCTGTTCCTAGCTTTTCAAACTCTTGAGGATTTCTTGAAAGTTTACGATACCATATAGGTTGAAGCCTTAAATACTTTAAATAATCTTCATTGTCCTTAATATAATTATATACATCTTGTCGCAGTATTCTCACTCCTCTCATTAGTCTCTTCTAAATGAGCTAGACTTTGGTTTCGATTTTTTCTTATCATCAACTTCCTGTGTATCAGACGTAGTTTGAAATTGGCTGATAACGCCTGAAATGGTTCCTAATGCTTGACTCAAATTCGTCACGTGTTTTTGCATAGATTGAACATCAACACTTTTCAGCGCATCGAAAAGAGATGAAAGAACAGCTTTATCAGTAGATTCTTGCTTTTTTTCATCATCTATTCTTGTCACATCCCCATTTCGGAATCGATCCCACACTTCATTTTCTTCGCCAAGTAAATACCATTCTTCATAAATCTCTTGCCAAGAATAAATACCTCTTCTTACTTCCTTCACTAACAAAGGATGATTTTTAAGAAATTGCTTGAAGTCCCCAAGAGAATCATTACGTGTAACACTCATATCCCTTTCACCTCAAAACTCTATATACATAATTAGCCTATTACAGAATATGAAATGGAAATGGAAAGGTGCAAAAAGGAAACTGTCCATTATTCATATAAAGCTTTATTAGAATTTATGATTTTTATTTGAGCAAGTGAGCACTTTCTACACTCTAGAATCAATCAACTTATTTGGACTTATTTCATTCTTTAAACTTGTTTAAAAAACAACCAAAATAAAAGAACCACGGATTAACAATCCATGGCTCAAAAAAATCATACATACTTATTCTAATTTCTTAATAAAATTCTGAGTATAGTATTCTCGATACACCCCTACACCTAAGTGAGTAAAATCATCACTTAATAGAGTATCACGATGTCCTTTACTATTCATCCAACCAGCAAAAGCTGCAATCCCATCCACATATTTTGCTGCTATATTCTCACCTGCACGTTGAAAGCTGACATCCCCATCTTGTAAACGATCACCTAAATCACCTTTCGTTGGTGATTCATGTGCAAAATAGTCTCCTTCAAACATATCTAAACTATGTAAAAAGGCAACTTTAGCTGTGTTTTCATCCCATTCTACTTTATTTAAGTCGAATTTCGAGCGGACAATATTCGTAATTTCGAAGATTTGCTCGTCATTTCCTTGTTCGATTTTTAGCCATTCTTCCTCAGAAGGTTCAGGATTTTTTGGAAGCTCTCCACGATAAACCAATTCGTACGGTTTTAATTTAATTAATGTTTCTGCATTTAAAAAGCGAATCCCTGCCACTTCACCTAGAAACTTATCAATAATGACTTGAGCATAAATATCTCCAAGAGGAATTAATGGCTGCATCCCTAAATCTTCCTCTGATAGCTCAAAACGATAGGAATTATCATCCACTTGTATGTCGACTGATGTTTCTGGATTAAACTCACTGTTACTGTATAATTGATTTACTTTCTGCCCTATTTCAAATGGTGCAACATTAACATCGTTACCTAACACATACACCGAAACAACCTTATTATCTTCAATAGCAACTTGCATATATGTTTCGTCGCTTTGATTGTATATCCACCATTCATAGCCATACGCAGATAAATCAACCCTCGCAGGTTTTCCATACTTGTTAAGTACTTCTTCTTTGCTGTTGCCAATCAATAAAGAGACACCTTCAGTTGGCTTCTCATAACCCAAATTACTATCTTTCCCCAAAGATGTAGTAGAGTCTTTAACTTGATTTACAGAATTATCATCCAGCAACAACTCTTCCTCTTCATGATATAAAAAATAAATGCTAAAAATAAAAACAACCACTACTAGTAAAAAAACTTTTCCAATACTCTTCAGGAGTAGTCTCTCCTCTCTAATGAACTTCCACACAAATGTCATTATTCCCTGACATAAAATACACATTTAATATACTAAATATTATATCATTTCAATCATTACTTAGATACAAACATCTACTTTGAAACAAATATTTAATATATCTTTATACAATAAAAATTGTCACTTTTGTGAAATTATCATCAATCTACTTCATGTGCATTGCAAGTTACTTATTTTCATACTATTATAAAACAAAAGGAAATATTAACATGTATTTCTATTTTTTAAATAAAATGCCATTATTTTATATTTAAGGTGGATTGGTGAGGAGGGAATAGTCTGTGAAATTTTTAAACACAGAACTCGAAAAAGTGAAAGCTGATTTAAACCTGTTAGATGAAGTCATGTCAGATCTTGGTTTAGTAAGAGCTGAACAATGGGATTACGAAAGAGTAAGCTATGATCGTAAATATGACTTAAAAGAAGGTGTTTATTATCTTCGTGTGCAAGGATTTGCCACTGAGGGAGATGTGGGGGCACACAAAGCAACAATTCAACTATTAACACCTATTTTAGGAAAGCACTATTATCCACATGGAGTCGAGTATGGGGAAGACGAATTTTTTCCTGAAACACTTGTTAAACAATGCGAAACGCTTTTAAAAGAAGTCAAAATCGCGATTGATCAAATTCCAACAGTATAATCATTCAACAATCACTCAAAAGCTACCTATTGGTGATTACCAGTCACCTTATAAGGTGGCTTTTTATATTTTTAGGCTCTTGTAAAGAATCGTGTTGATTTCCGCTACTTAGGGACGCTTTCTGTGAGTGCTAGGCCTCCCTAAGCAGACGTCACCGCTCTTCTCTCCAATCAATGCGGAATCTCCAAATATAAACATTAAAACGATAACACAACTGATTTTTAAGTAATACTTACCAAAAACAATTAAGTTATTGTGGAATAATAATTCTGCTTCTATAATAAATCATATCTGTTTGTCTTACTGTTTCTTCCCTAAATACTGTAAAACAAGTAGAAAAAACCTATTCATTCTTAACTATTAGGTAAAAAATTGATTTGGAGAGTAGATATGTTGCCACTGTCTCGGTATTTCACAAAAAAGAACATTGTGCTAGTTATTTGCATAGTCGTTTTCTCGTTCATTTGCTATAAAATATTGCCGATTTCAATCCCTTTAATCACCGCTTTATTTACATCACTGATTTTATCACCATTAGTAGTATTACTAAGAAGAAAATTCTCATTTTCACATAAATGGTCAGTCATTACTGTATTTTCTCTATTCATTGCAGTAATTTTTGTTTTAGCCTTTTTTATAATGACAAAAGTAACTTGCGAGATTACCCAAATTGTACAAAATCTCCCCCATTATATAAAAGAATTAAATCAGGCTTGGAGCATTATCGAACAAAAAATGATTGTTGCGACAAAAAATTTCCCCCATGCTATTACTGAAGTCATCAGTACACAAGTCCAATCATACATTGATACAATTTCTACTAAAATCGGAAATTTCATCACAATTGAAAGAGTCACAGAATGGATTAAAGCTATTCCATCCTTTTTAGTAAGTATGGTTGTATACTTAATTGCCTTATTTTTATTCTTAATAGATTTACCTGTTATAAAGGAGAAGTTTTTAAGAATAATGACACCAGAAACTACGAAAAAGGTATCCTATATGTCAACTAGACTATCTAATGTATTTTTCGGGTTTTTCAAAGCACAGTTTTTAGTTAGCATCATTATATTTATTGTTTCTTTAATAGGTCTATTAATTATTAAACCAGAAGTTGCTATTGTGATGTCAATTATAATCTGGGTAATAGATTTTATCCCGATTATCGGTTCGATTGTCATTCTTGCACCTTGGTCAGCTTTTCATATGATGACAAATAATATGACAATTGGTATTCAATTAGCTGTTCTAGCAATTATCTTATTAATTATTCGCAGAACCGTTGAGCCTAAGGTGATGGGAAGTCATATCGGTTTATCCCCTCTAGCTACATTAATTGCTATGTATTTAGGGTTAAAACTATTTGGTGTTCTTGGTTTTCTAATTGGCCCTTTATTACTTATTATTGTACAATCTGCATTTGAAGCTAAAATTTTCAAGTTTACTTTTAAAATATAGGCTTTGTTAATGGATGATTGACATTCCGAAGCGATAGGTTTTAAAGAAGAACAATAGAATTTATAAACATTAAACAGAAATGGGAGTACTAATCAGCATTTTACTGATTAGTACTCCCATTTCTCTTAATAAATTTCCCTTATGATCCAAATATAGCCTTAATTACTGAGGTTGTTTCTCCACCTTCATATATTACATATAGCAATAGATAAACCATTACACCTGTAATAGCTGTACAAAACCAAATGATACTTGTTTTTGGTCCTAATTTTCGATGCAACTGAAAATTTTTCTTGTATCCGGAAACGAGCATTATGATACCTAATACAGCCCCAGTC
>Ga0233379_1000147_pt1 | contig 10036 bp, 1 predicted proteins | sample ElkDunMinimDraft_8_FD_180679 | JGI IMG/M metagenome (GOLD analysis project Ga0233379, IMG submission 180679) | Fecal eukaryotic communites from dung pellets of Tule Elk in California, USA - Elk Dung F1 | ecosystem: Host-associated > Mammals > Digestive system > Large intestine > Fecal | place...
ATCCATCAGTAAGGTAATTGCTGTTCCAGGTAAACCTCCTTTTTGAATTATAGTCCGCGCAATTTGATTACTACGTCTGTTTAGCTCCTGGTAACTCATTCGCTTATCATCCATTACTAAGGCATCCGATTCCCCTTGACTGCTCACCCACTGCTCAAATAGTGGTATAATGCCTTCATTTCCTGGGAATGAAGTGCCCGTATTATTCCACTCCTCTAGGAGCAAACAGTACTCATCTTGATCCATTATTTCCAATTCCCCTAGTGTCTTTTGTGGATTTTCAACCAAGGAAGTTAGTAACCATTCGTAACGCCTAGCCATCCGCCCGATGCTTGATTGGTTATATATCGAATCGGCGTACTCCCATTCCATTAGTAAGCCTTCTGTCGTTTCCCTTGCACTTACCGTGAGATCAAATTTAGCACTCCTAGAATCGAAATCAATGACTTCATCCTGTTCCCTTGGTAATCCCATTTCAATATTTTGTAATACAAAATAAACATCGAATAGAGGATTACGTCCTGGAATTCGTTCTAGATTTAAGTCTTCTATTAATGATTCATATGGGTAGTCCTGGTAGTCAAATGCTTTCAATACTGTTGATTTCATTTTCTCTAAGAAGTCTGTAAACCTCTCATCTGCTTTTGACTTTGTCCTTAGGGGCAAAGTATTAACAAACATACCTACTATCTTATTTAAATCCCTGTTGGAGCGTCCCGCTACTGGTGTTCCAATTACAATATCTCTTTCCCCACTCATTCGAGCTAACAAATTATGGAAAGCCCCAATCAATATCATAAATAAAGTAGCGCCATTATTTTTTGCTAAGACTTTTATTTCGTCTACCAATGTTTTAGGAAGAGTATGAAATACTCTTGAACCCTTATGATCACGAATGATTGGTCGTGGTTTGTCTGTCGGAAGTTCAAGTACCGGCACCCCATCAGCAAACTGTCCCATCCACCATTCCCGTTGCTTCTGCAATTGTGGATCCTCAAGACGATTAAGTAACCACGTAATCGCTTCTGGATAACTTAATCTACTAGGTGTCAATCTCCCTTCTTTAGTAAGTGTCATGTAATCTGAAAAGAGTAAGCCCATTGATGTGCCATCCGTAATGATATGGTGCATATCTATTGCCAAAAAGGTTTCTTGACCATTAAATTCAAAGTATCCTACTCGAAATAGTGGCGCTTCACTTAAGTCAAAAGGTCGAATGAATTCCTTAAGCTTCTCTTGTATGACCTCTATTCTCGTTTTGTTTTCTTCTTCCTGAAGCACATGTCTCTCAACAGTAATTTTCACATCACGATGAATTAATTGAACAGCGACGTCTCTTTCCATATGAAAAGAGGCTCGCAAACTTTCATGGTGTTCTATCAACTTGTGAATTAATTCATTAACTTTTTCAAAGCTTTCAGTAGTGCCTAGTCTTCTTACCCCTGTTACGTTATAAGCCAATGAATCTGGTTTTATCCCGTAGGATAGAAAGACTCTATATTGTGCTGGTGACAAAGGTAACGAGCGTCCTTCTTGAACCTGTACAATACGTTTTTTTCCTTCTTCCAAAGAAGTATCATCCACTTTTGCACCATCTTCTAAAATACCATGTTCAACTATAAGACCATTTACAAAATCCGCAAATACAGAAGTGCCCATCAAAGCAGATAGAGGAATATCCTTTTCAAAGGCTAGACTAATAGCTTGAATAATTCTCAATCCCGTTACCGAATCACCACCAAGAGCGTAAAAATCATCTTCTTCATTAATGATTGAATATCCAAGCACCTCAGACCATGCCCAAGCCGCGAAAGCTTCAATTGGTTTAGGTGACCCATTTTTTTTATTGAGTCTGGAGCCCTTACCTTTCGCTTCTGCCCAAATTGAAGCAGATGTCATTTCTAAGCTCTGTTCTACAACTACTAACTCCTGAGCTTTTGAAGCTAATTGTCTCGGCGTTTCATCCCAATATCGCTCTTTCTTAAAAACTTGAGCAGGTAAGGAACAACGTTTTACCTGTTCTTTAATGAAAAGTCTATTAAAATCGATTACTGCACCTTGAACAAATAATAAGCATAGTTTTTTCCACGCTTCCACGTTTTCCTTTTCTTTTACCAAAATATTAAGCTGTTCTTTCACTTGATTTGACTCATATACTTTGTCCACTTTACTTTGTGAAACAGTGCTTGGTACAGGTCCTAACCATAAATAGAAATCTTTTTCCTTCGTTTCAACTTTTGTAATATCCTTTTTCGTCCTTGTCGACGACAAAGTAGAAATTAAGGTCGATAAACCTAAACTTAATCCTTTTTTATCTCGGCAAAGAATTACAGCTTTCAATGGGTGTTGCTCACGCCCAGTACTAACTGTAAAACAAATATCTTCCAATCTCAATTCAGAATGCCGTTCGATGTGTTGCTTGTAATTCAGCGCTGTTTCTAAAAATAGTTTGGAATTTCGTGCCGTTATAGGAAAAATCATCCACTCTTCATTTCTAGCGCCTCTTTCATCATATGGAGCCTCCTCAACAACAAGGTGACAATTTGTTCCTGAAAAGCTGAAAGAACTAATACCTGCTCTATGCGGGGAATCTCCTCTTTTCCACTCAGTTAAACGATCTTGCACATAAACTGGTGAATCGCTAAAGTCTATTAACGGATTAGGCTGTTGGAAATTTAGGCTTGGCGGTAACGCTTGTTCTCTCATCGATAACAATACTTTAATGAAAGAAGCTAATCCCGAGACCCCTACTGTATGTCCTATATTCGTTTTAATCGAACCAATTGCACAGAACTGGTGTTTATTCGTATGTTTTCTAAACGCAGTAGTAAGCCCCTTAACTTCAATCGGATCCCCCAAATTAGTACCTGTACCGTGAGTCTCAATGTAAGAGATTGTTTCAGGAGGTACGCCTGCTCGCTCCCATGCTTTCAACAGTACATCCTGTTGTGCTTTGGCACTTGGTGCTGTCAAACCATTGGATTTTCCATCATTGTTCACTGCAATCCCACGGATAATTCCATAAACATTATCACGATCAGCTAACGCTTTAGACAATGACTTGATATATACCCCCGCAACACCTTCGCCCCACACAGTACCTTTGGCACCAACGTCAAATGCTCTAACCTTGTAGTCCCCAGATTGAATCTCACTAGTAAAAGCCTCTGGGGTAAAAATTAAGTTTGCTCCCCCTACAAGAGCCTCTTCACAATCCCCTTGACGAATGGACTTTATTGCTTGATCCAAAGCAACTAAAGAGGAAGAGCAAGCTGTATCAATGACCAGTGCTGGTCCCCGAAGATTTAATAGATAAGATAGTCTACTTGCTAATATTCCTGTCCAAGAACCAGTCATCACTGCAAAATCTTCTTCAGCTAAAAAAGAAAGGTAAGAGTTTACTAGACGGTGTGTATGGTCATTTCCAACAAAGATACCTATTTCCCGTCCCTGAAGTTGCCCACTATAATAACCAGCATCCTCAATTGTTTCAACGAACACTTGAAGCATGAGACGATGATACGGATCCATTTGTAAAGCAACTTTCGGAGGAATATTAAAGTATTCTGGATCAAAGTTATCCACTGTTTCAAGAAACCCTGACTTTTCTAGTAAGTCGACATTTCCACCAATTCTTTTGAAATCCTCCTTACGAGTAGTTGGAAATGCCTTTATTGAATTGCGCCCAGAAGCTAGATTTTCCCAGAATTCGTCTGGATTATCGGCGTCGGGAAAACGGCATGCTAAGCCAATCACTGCCATTAGCTCAGGCTCACTTGTGGAAGTTGACTGTAGTTCTTTAATATAAGAGATAGCTGTCTCAGCATTCAAATCTTTTTGTTTTACTTTCTTTAGAAGATAGCGCGTTAATTCTTTTTTTATATTTAGGTTTTCACTTGTCATCTTCTCTCCTCACTTTAATCTGATCTAAGAATTCATCCAAATATTCAGTACCTTGTAATTCTTCTTCAATTAGGCCTACTAATTCTTGGTCTACTACCTCTAAATGTTTGCCATTGGAATTCGCTTTAGATTCTTTCTCAAAGTGACTATCAATAAACTCAGATAATTCATAAACAGACGGGTATGAGAATAAGTCTGAAATATCAACAATGCCAGGAAACTGCTCTTCAATAGCCTTCAACAATTGTGTCGCCATGAGAGAATTCCCTCCCATATCTTGAAAACTATTATAGATATCAATTTCAGTTAATCCTAATAAACTACCAAAGGTGTTGCTGAGGATAGCTTGGGTATGTGTTGGGTTCAATTCACCCACTATCGTAACCTCAACCTCTTTTAATTCTTGACTGCTAGCTACTTCCTTAAGTACATGGATAGACTTAGTTATTTCAGAAGCAATCCTAAAAGGTAATTGTTCTTCAAGTTGACCAATTAAAGACATGTTCATCGTACTTGGTATTATTCGACTCTGTGGTTCAGTTATAAGATGTTCCAGCCAATCTAGCCCCTCTTTAACACCTATTGGTATAAATAAATTTTCTGCTTGGTCTAGCTCATAATCCACTGACATTCCAACCTCTTTCCAACTTGGCCAATTAATCGAGATAACATTATAATCTGCTAATCTACCCATATCTGCCAAGGAATCCATAAAGGCATTAGCAGCACTATAATCCCCTTGTCCTTTCCCACCTGTTAATGCTGTTATAGAAGAGAAAAGAGCTAAAAACCCTGAATTTTTATCTAGAAGATTGAATAAATTCATAGAACCATTAAGCTTTGGATTCAACACTCGTTTAAATTGTACTTCTTCTTTTAACATAAGGAACCCGTCACCTGCGACACCAGCGGCATGAAATATTCCACTTATGCTACCAAAGCGCACTTTAAGATCCTTACCTAGTTGCTGTACCGCATTGACATCTGTAACATCCATCGAAACATATTCTAAACTATTTAATAGTTTTCTTAGTTCTATTAATCTGCTGTATCTTTCACTAGATAGAGGATTTTCTCTTTCCTTAAGGGACTCCCATTCACTTGATGGAGCTAATGAGCTTCGTCCTACTAAAACGACATTTACCTTTCCTTTGTTTGCCAATCGTTCTGCGATGGAGAATCCTAGGCCACCCAATCCACCTGTGATGATATATACTCCTTCAGTTTTTAAAGAAAGATTAAAATTAAGGTCCATGTTAGTCGGTTTTAATTCTTCTACGTATACCCCAGACGAACGTAAGCTGCGAAGTCCTGTACCTTGAACGAATTCATTAACTACTGTTTGTCCAGGTAAATCACTAGCTACATCCAGAACATCTACTTCCAAATGCCTGTACTCCTGCCCAATAACTCTAGCTAGCGCTGCAGTAGCTGCTGATAATGGAGTAATTCTAGGTTCTGATCCGTCTACAATCCACGCATTACGAACAAGTACTTTTAGTAGCTGAATAGATTTATTATTTTGCTTTAATATCTGTCTGCACAAATGAAACAAAGCATCAATACTTGTTCTTCGTTGCACTTCAAATCTCCCATGAGCACCTTCTTGTTCTTCACTTCCTATCGTGTCATCGGTTGCAAAAAGGAAACCTTTTATCCCATGTTTTTCAGCATCTGAAAGAATCGCCTCGAAACCTCTTTTATCAGGTGAATAGGTTACTATTCCCCTCGAATTTTCTTCCGTAGATAGGTAATAGGAGGTTACTTCTATTCCCATCTTAGCAAACGCTTCTTCTAGTTCTAGCGAATGAGTACCATAAGTGGTTATTAGGCCAAATGCTCCTTCGACTTCCTTTGCCTTTCTAACAGTTGAATCATCTAAAGGAACCCAGTTCATTTGGAGACATACTCCTGGTTTTTGGTCAGCATTAAATAATGACACATCATGTAGACGTTTTACGGTGTAGTCACTTATTTGAACTAATAACCGACCTTCTCCATCAAACAGGTCAACATCGTAAGTCATAGTCTCTCCCCCGCCATTTTTATTAGTTTTTAAGCGGATGTGTGTGTATAAATCATTTGACAGAGGAGCATAGAACTTTAGTTTCTTATACATAAGAGGTAAGAAAGTATTCCCTGTACTCTGAGTGGTCAAGTTTACTGCATTATCCAATAATGATGGATGTAATGAAAAAATACTTAGCTCATGTTGCAAACTCTTTAATAATTGCAGGCGTGCAAGGGAATCGGATCCTATTTGCCATACAGAGTGGACTGTATCCCAATGATTTCCAAACCTAAAAACACCTATATCTTTATCTACAATAAATGGATTCATTACGTTTTCTGCTTGTTTCTTAAGTGATTCAATATCGATATAAAAATCATTCTTATCAGTTGTTAAAACAGATACACGACCTTCAACATGCAGATTCCAGCTAGATGTAGTAATAGATTGACTAGATACAGTAAAACAGAATCCTTCTGGAGTCTCTGAAAGTGTCAAACGAACTCTTGCTTTACTTCCATCCTCAACCACCAGTGGTGCAAGGAAAAAGACATCTTCAAATACTAAACTCTCCTGTCCCAAAGTTCTAGCAGCAGCAAAGCGTACCATTTCTAAATAACTAGTACCAGGTAGTACGGATTTATTGCCAATCCGGTGATCAGAAAGTACCCATTGTTCATCGACGCTTAAGATAGTTTCAAAACAATGCTCTCCACTTGGGGCAGCGATTTCTTGCTCTACCAATGGGTGTAAAACTTCCTGCACTTGATTCGTAATTTCACTTATTTTTGGTTCTGCCCAGAACCTTGTTCTTTGGAGAGGATATACTGGCGCAGGAATTCTCCGTCGATTCTCTTGGTTATAATACATAGACCAATCAATATCAGCACCTTGTACATACAGCTGACAAACTTCTTCAAGTAAGTTCACATCAAACAGGTTACCATCCAAATAACTTTTCAATTTCTCATATGCTTGTTTGCTTATTCTAGAGCGTTCCCGTTTATTTATTTCTCCGGGATTGAGCTCCTTTTTCTTCTCGCTAACAATTTGATATTGTCCTATATAACTCCCTGGAACTTGTGAGGAACTTCTTCGTTGATAAACAATTGCCTTCATCTTTTGAAGTAGTTCTTCTTCAGTTTCAGCTATCACTACTAATCTATTCTCATAATGACCACGACCAATATTAGTGGTATAACAAAGATCTGCTAATGTCCAAGAACCTTCCTGCAGATATTCCATATAACGTCTTAGATACACCTGTAAAACCTCTTCATTTTTTGCACTAATCGTTAGACAGTAGCGTGGTTGGCCTGCTTTTAAGGTCTCTAATTTGGGTGGTTCCTCAATTACCATATGGCAATTTGTCCTACTAAATCCGAAAGAGCTAAGTGCAGCTCTTCTAGGTTGACCATCAGTAACCCATGATTGCCGTCGATCATTTATATACAATGGACTATCAGGAAAATTAATATATGGGTTTGGTAATTGAAAGTTTATCGTTGGAGCTAACTCTTTATGCTCCATGGACTTGATTACCTTTATTATTGAAGTAGCACCTGCAGCTCCCGCCATATGGCCCATACTCGTTTTTAAAGAAGCAATTGCACAGAATTGCCTTCGTGTAGTATGTCGACGAAAAGAATTAGTCAATCCTTTTATTTCAATCGGATCTCCTAACACCGTTCCTGTACCGTGAGCTTCAATATAAGATATCGTTTCAGGCGGTATATTCGCTTTTTTCCAAGCATCTACGATTGCCGATTCCTGTGTTTCTGCATTTGGGGCAGTTAAACTACTTGTTGTGCCATCGTTGTTAATCGCACTCCCCTTGATAACACCACGGATATGATCCCCATCCTCAATTGCTTTACTTAGTCGTTTTAACAAGACTAACCCTGCACCTTCAGCCCATACTGTGCCATTTGCTCTTGCATCAAAGGATCTAATTAAGCCATCTTTAGATTCCACTTCTCCCATATGCGCCCCATTCTTTTGAAAATGAGGATTTAAATCACCGGTAACTGAAACGTTGATTCCTCCAGCAATAGCCATATCGCATTCACTACCCTTTATCGCTTGTGCTGCCATATGGATACTGACCAAACCAGCAGAACACGCTGTATCAACAACCATACAAGGAGCTCGGAAATCAAATTGATATGAAATTCTACTTGCCATAAGACTCTCCCAAGATCCTGTTAACTGCATAGAATTCGGCTCCGAAATAAGTCGATAATACGAATAATTAGTCCCGTCTTTCCCTATATATACACCCGTATTACTTCCAACGAGTGAATCTCCCCCATACCCAGCATCTTCCATCGCTTCCCAAGCAACTTCTAGAGCAATACGTTGCTGTGGGTCCATGTAAACAGCTTCTGTTGGAGATATTCCAAAGAAAGCAGCATCAAATTTATCTACTTCTTCTAAATATCCTCCTTTCGAGTGAACCTTCGAGAAATCCTCAGGTCGTATTGGACTTCCTATTAAAAACTCCGAATAGTGAGGATTACGTAATATATGTTCAACGTCTTTTAGTCTTGCTTCAGGAAATTTTCGAATGCAATTTATCCCTTTTTTTAATAATTGCCAAAAAGCTTCCGGATCATCGGCTTTCGGAAAACGACCAGACATCCCGATAATTGCAATATCTTCTTGTACAGAAACTTCTATGTCAGACAGTTCAAGCAGGAAGTTTTTGGCTTCTTCTTTAGACAATTGATGATTTGCAACCTGTGATAATATATACTTTTTCACTTCTTCCATTATCGCTTCTTCCTCCTTTCAAACGATATTCTAGTTGAAGAATCCTCTACAGTCAGTTCACCTCGAGATACTAGTTCAAGTAATTCATCAAGATCCTGTTCTGTAGCCATTTTTATATTTTTTATTTCTTCTTTTCTTAATGGGGTATCTGATGTTGTGGCTACATGCGCTGGGTGTCTTAAACGTGATTTAAGGTATTCTGCTTGTTCTCGAACTGTTGTATGGGTAAATAAATCTGCTATATCAATAATTCCTGGGTATAGATTTTCATATTCTTTTAGCATTTGTGACGTTAATAGTGAGTTACCTCCTAAGTAATTGAATTCATCATCTGCATCCACTTCCTCTAGAGCTAATGTTTTCCCCCATATACCTGTGACTGCCAAATCGACTTCATCAGGTTCTATCATCCCTAATAATGAAGTGTGTTTCAACTTATGTTGATCGTTCATTTCTTGTTTCTTATCGAGATTTAGTTCATTACTATATCTATTGTTTTTTAAACCTGGCATTATTACTGGAGGTAATTTATCTAAATTCCAAAAGATTCTTTCCAGTATAGATAGAGCTTCACCCGTACCCATAGGTGCAAAGAATTCTTCCTCGTCTACTGCCCCCATTCGTTTAGCAATCCCTGTTTCCCTCCATGCCGGCCACTGTATACTTAAAGCAGGTAATCCCATTTCATGTCTTACTTCTGCTAACGTATCTAAGAACATATTTGCGGAAACATAGTCTGATTGCCCTGGGTTAAGTAATAGAGATGAGATGCTCGAAAAGACGATAAAGAATTCTAGCTTATCTTCTAAGGTTGCTAGATGTAGATTCGTTGCACCTTTTGCTTTCGGTAAATACACTCTTTGAAACGTTTCCTCTTCTTTTTGAAATAAATATCCTTCTCCTGGTCGTCCAGCCAAGTGGAATATACCTCGAATTTTTCCGTATCGACTCCGCAATTCTGATAATACCGATGAAAGCTGGGCAAAGTCATCAATCCTAACTGATCGAATATCTAGAATTTCTAATTCCTTTTCTAAAGCCAGCCAGCGGCGAATGCGATATGTTAATACTTCATCCTTCGATTCTTCTAATAGATTTAACCAAGAATCACGTGCCGGTATCGGTTGATGCCCTAACAAGACCAATTTACGACCTCTCATTGTTGATAGATGGTTCGCTAGCTCCATTCCTAAATCGCCAGTTCCGCCAGAAATAATTATTACACCTTCGTCGTCATTTAATTCTTTTACACTACCAATCGGTATAGGACTCTTTTCATTTTCTATTATGTAGGCTTCCTCATTACGATAAGCAAGGAATGTAGGACGGTCCTTTTTAGCTATTTCATTG
>Ga0233379_1000148_pt1 | contig 10031 bp, 13 predicted proteins | sample ElkDunMinimDraft_8_FD_180679 | JGI IMG/M metagenome (GOLD analysis project Ga0233379, IMG submission 180679) | Fecal eukaryotic communites from dung pellets of Tule Elk in California, USA - Elk Dung F1 | ecosystem: Host-associated > Mammals > Digestive system > Large intestine > Fecal | place...
GTATTCTATAAAGTTCGTAACATGATGATTTTTCATTTTTAAATTACCTCTTCATTTTTGGCTGTTTTCGTATAATTTGTTTAATTACAAGTAGGGGTATAGCTTGATTTCCGCTCCAGGATGCTCAGCGTCCCTTAGGGGCGTGCGGTGAGCCTCCTTTCGCACAAAGCGCCTGTGGGTCTCACCTGTCCCGCTTCTCCCACAGGAGTCTCGCACCTTACGCTCCAATCAACTAACTTTGTTATTGACTTAAACTTGTTTTATTCTCTGAACTTATTTAAAAACAACAATCATATAGAAAACAGCCTTAATTTTAATTGTTTAATAATCTAATGTGTATTCAAATTTCATTATAAAACGATTTTGTTCAATTTGTCACAGGCATAAAAAATGATTAGCACACTTCACTTTCAAAAGGGAACTGTATATAGTATGCTAATAGTATTTATTATAAATATAATGGAGTGAAAATATATGACGAATGCTTATGAAGAATATATGAGACAAGTGGCTCAGCCAATGCGCCAAGAATTAACAGGTGCAGGATTTAAGGAACTAACAACAAAAGAAGAAGTGCAATCATTTATGGAAAATGTAAGTGGTTATACATTTGCTGTTATCAATTCTGTATGCGGTTGTGCAGCAGGATTAGCACGTCCCGCAGCAACACAGGCTATTAGAAATGCTACAGTAAAGCCTGAAAATGTTGTAACGGTTTTTGCAGGCCAAGATAAAGAGGCAACTGCTGAATTAAGAAGTTATTTACAAGAATTTGCACCGTCTTCACCATCAATGGCAATTTTTAAAGGTCAGCAATGTATCCACTTTATCCCTCGTGAACAAATTGAGGATCATACAGTGGAAGAAATTTTGGCTAACATTAATGAAGGCTTCAGCAAAATCTCAGAATAAGTGAATAAGCGATGATTGTAACAACTGCAGGAAGAACGAATGAAGATTATATAAATAAAGCGAAGATTGTTGCGAATGATTTGGGTGTTCGGTATGTTCCGAGAAAAAAACGTTCGTTATCAGCTCTCCATACAACCCACCAAAATATTGTGGTTGTTGGGAAAGATGGTATTCAGCTTTACCATAAGGACAGTAATGAGCCATATTTTTTTCACCCGAATGTCGCGATGATTAGAGTGAAGCGATTGCTAAAAGGTGAGCAAGACCCTTTAATTGACGTAAGTGGATTAGGTGAGGGAGACAGCTTTCTTGATTGTACATTAGGGAATGGTTCTGACAGTCTAGTTGCCAGCTTAGTTGTTGGTCATTGTGGAAGTGTTGTAGGTGTTGAGAGCAGTAACGCACTTGCTTATGTTACGAAGGAAGGCTTACAAAGCTGGGGAAGTGATTTGGAACTAGTTAATGAAGCAATGAGAAGAATTGTTGTTGTAAATGAAGACCACTTTTCATATTTACAAAAGCAGCCTTCTAATAGTGTCGATGTTATTTATTTTGACCCGATGTTTGAAGAAACTATTGAAGAATCGAACGGTCTTCGTGCCATGTCTGCCTTTACAAGCTATACGACAATAACTACTGAAACAATCGCAGAAGCAAGACGTGTTGCCAGAAAAAGAATTATACTAAAGGATCATTTTCGTAGCACTCGATTTAGTAACCTTGGCTTTCATCAACACATTAGGAAAACATCAAAATTCCATTACGGAACAATTGAATTATAAAGGAGCTCTCTTCAAAAATGACTTATTTATCATTTTTGAGAGGCTCCTTTTTCATTTTATCAGGATGACATATAATGTCTTAGTAAATCATAATTATTTTCTTAATCAGTTACTGTTAGATAGAGAAAATAGCCAATCATTATTATAGAAATTAGCAAGAATGCAAAATCAAGACTCATTTAATCACCTCCTATAAATATTAGTTTTGAAACCTGGTTTTAATATTCTGTCTGTTTTTTAAAAAAATATGAAACCTATTAAAATCACTTTCGTATATAGGTAAAAGTGAAGTATACTAGATTAGTAGAATGTGACGAACGTGAGGTGTTGATATGAAAGTTAAACAGTGGATGAAGAAAAGTTTAGTTATACTCGTATCAATTTTAACATTAGGATTAGTTACGCCTGACGATATTATCTGGGCAAATGAAGCAAGTGCTGAAAAACCAGAGAAGAAAAACTTCTATGAAAATGAAACTCTGGATGATGTTACCGTCACTAATGTCATTGATATCGAAGAAGAAACATTAAATGAGAAAGAACAGTTTTTAATTAATCTTCAAGAAAAAGCAGAAGAAGTAAGTTATTTAAAATTTGGTGATCGAATTAAACCACGAATTGAAGAAGAATTTAATGAAGTAATTCTACCGAAGATGCAGGAAACAATAGCCTCGTACATTGAAGCTTGTCCAAACGATGATTTAGCGTATCTTACTATATCTGAAAATCCATCTTCTGGATTAGGAGAGAAAATTTTTCATGTTTACAATAGCCAAACAGGAGAAGATTTAATCCGCTTTCATGTTAGAAGAGAAAATCCACCACAACAAGGGCATTGGTTTAATTTTCATTACCATACAAACGAAGACCAATTTGTAACACACCATGATTTAGGTAGTATTTATTGGGATAAAAATACCCCGCCAAATTGGAATTTACTAAGTTAATATAATAAGGCTGTCTAGAAATATTTCTAGCGGCCTTTTTTATTACATAAAAATTGTCCAAATATACTCCTTTATGGTTGATTTCGATTAAAAGAACTAAACTAGTAAAATGAACTAGTAGTCAAGTACTTAAAGTTAAATGATTTAATTTAGTAAAAAACAGGTGAGGATTTTTTTGCCGAGAGTTTTAAATTTTCACTTTATTTATAGGAAGGGTTATTACTAATTCTATAATGAAAAACGTCATCTTCATGAGATTGAAGGGGAATTAGATGAGTCATTCAATTACTTGAAATTAGCAGATTACAGATGAAAAATAATTTTATAGAAATCGCTTTTTAATATCAGGTGTGGGCAAGAAACAACTTTCTTTTTTTCCAAACCATTTATATCTGTTTTTAGCTAATATGTCGTAAATAAAATCTCTTATTGGTCGTGGGACAATTAAGAACAGAAAGAAGATTTTCCATGGCCCATCTAAATGTTTGCATATGCGTAGAGCAGCTGAAGATTTTGTATAGTATTTCTTTTTTGTGATTAATACAATACTATCGGTATTTTGGTGAGGATGTGGCTTTAATAATTGTTGGCCTACATTGCTCTGTTGTGCTGCAAATTTAAAGTATCCTTGTTGGTCTCTATTAATAATAAAATGAACGCTTTTATCACACAAATTGCAGTCTCCGTCAAACAAAACAATCTCATTCATAGTGATATGCTCCTTCAGATCGTATTCATTATAAAATAACATTTATACCATATTATAACATCGAAAACTGTTGAGTATATATGGATAAGACTGATAAACTACATAAATAGAGATTAATTAATTTCAGAAAAAATTAAATATATCTACAGTTATTAAATCATACATAGTGAGATGATCAATGATGAGTATTATACTAGCTTTATTGGCAGCGGTGTTTGCTGCATTTACTTCAATATTAGCGAAAATCGGCATACAAAAAGTGAATTCTAATTTGGCAACGGCTATTCGTACAATTGTTGTTTTATTGATGGCATTTATAATTGTTGTTGTTACTGATCAATTGGATGCGATTTTTGATGTAACAAGTAAAGCATTAATTTTTTTAATTTTATCTGGTATTACAACGGGCTTATCATGGCTTTGCTTTTTTAAAGCACTTCAAATTGGTGATGTCTCAAAGGTTGTTCCAATTGACAAGTCGAGTGTTGTTATAACAATTATTCTATCGTTTATTATATTACGAGAGCCAGTCACCTTATTTGTAGTAATCGGTGGTGTTCTTATAACAATTGGAACTTTTGTTTTGATTGGAAGGGCAAAGAAGAAAGAAAAGGTCTCTATTTCACAATCCTATATACTGTTGGCTATTTTGGCAGCCATATTTGCTGCTCTTACAAGCATACTAGCGAAAATAGGAATCGAAAATGTGGATCCGAACGTAGCTACGTTCATAAGAACGATTGTAATTATTTTATTTGCATGGGGAATTGTTATTTTTCAAGGAACACAAAAAGAAATCAAAAATATTTCCAGAAAATCGATGTTGTTTCTCATTCTTTCCGGTGCAGCAACGGGTTTATCATGGCTTTGCTATTTTGCAGCCATTGCTATTGGGAAAGTATCAGTTGTAGCACCGATTGATAAATTTAGCGTAGTCATCACGATGCTTCTTAGCTTTATGATTTTAAAAGAAAAGCCTACAAAAAATACAGTTTTAGGTGGGATAATCATAACGATAGGTACAGTATTTTTGATTTTGTAGCATTCTTTGATATTAATGAGAAAGAGCAACATATAATTTTCATTTAAAAAGGCAGCTTGATAAGTCAAGCTGCCTTTTATGTGTATCATTAAGAATCGTTTAATGGCTAAGAAGAGTGGTCTTTAAAGAAAAAATAAAATACGAAGGTGAAAAAGATAAAAACAGCACCAGAAACAAGTGTGGGAATAAGCCAAACATTCATTTGTGAATATAAAATGAAGCCAAGGAAAAAGGATAAAAGTAAAATATCTAAATAAATAAATAACGCAATGTTCATGACAAGCTGTACGTCCTGTAATTCTTCAAGGTAGTAACTGTACTTGTTGTTTTTCATTGAAATCACCTGTAAGTTTTGTTGTCATATTGTATGTAGGCACAATGAGAATGTTTCATTTTAATTGTTTATTTTTAAAAGATGTCCACCACATCGGCAATCAGACGAGCCGAATTGTGGAGGGAATCTAGTACCATTTTCTAAAAATGAAGCTGCTAATGCACATTCACCTTTTGGGAAATGATATGTATGAATAGCCGTAATCTCACAATACGGACGAAAATAATCTAAATGCCATCTTTTCGGTTTGTCCATTTTATCATGTCTATTTACTCTAGCTTCAATATTCTTTTTGGCACTGCCAATATAAACATACTTACCTCTTGGAAAATGAAAGCTTCCTAGAGCTCCAATTTGAATGGTCTTGTCTTCATGGAGCAGTAGAAAGATCGCATATAACGTATGGGTTTTATCGATTTTACGTTCGGTCATTCTATTTTATTCCTCCTAATACAATGCTATAATATATCAGAATACTAACCATGAAAAAATTTTGTTGGATCTTTTGTTGGATCTATTGTAGACAAAATAGATGATGTTTAAAAAAACTTGATCTTTTATTAGTCAAGTCCATGAAATTAATTATAGAGGTGCTTAATCAGTGAAACAATACTTAGACTTATGTAATCATGTGCTACAAAATGGAGTTTATAAGGAAGACCGAACTGGAACTGGAACAATTTCCACTTTTGGCTATCAAATGCGTTTTGATTTACAAAAGGGTTTTCCACTTCTAACTACTAAGCGTACAATATTTCGTTTGATTGCAAGTGAATTATTATGGTTCATTAAAGGTGATACGAATATTCGATATTTACTTCAGCATAACAATAATATTTGGAATGAGTGGGCATTTAAGAAGTGGGTGGAAAGTGACGAATACACTGGTCCGGATATGACGGACTTCGGCTTGCGTGCTCAAACAGATGAGGAATTCTCAAAACAATATGATGAACAGATGGCTATATTTAAGGAAAATATTTTAACGGATGATGAATTTGCCGCAAAATATGGAAATTTAGGCAATGTTTATGGTAAGCAATGGCGTGCATGGCAAACATCAAAGGGCGATACAATTGACCAGTTAAAGGATGTTATTGAAACGATTAAAAAGAATCCGGATTCTCGAAGATTAATTGTTTCAGGTTGGAATCCTGAGGATGTACCGAATATGGCTTTACCTCCATGTCATACATTATTCCAATTTTACGTACAAGAAGGGAAATTGTCTTGTCAGCTTTATCAAAGAAGTGCAGATATCTTCTTAGGAGTGCCGTTTAATATTGCTAGTTATGCTTTATTAACCCACTTAATTGCACAAGAATGCGAATTGGAAGTTGGCGATTTCATACATACATTTGGTGATGCTCATATTTATAGCAATCATATGGAACAAATCAAGACACAATTAAGCCGTGAACCGAAAGAACTACCGGTATTAAAGCTAAATAAAGAAATCAAATCTGTTTTTGATTTTGAAATGGACGATATTACAATTGAGGGGTATGATCCACATCCTGCAATTAAAGCACCAGTAGCTGTTTAAGCTATAATGAAAGGAGATTGACATGATCGTATCTATAATTGTTGCTATGGATATTAACAGAGTGATTGGAAAAGAAAATCAACTTCCGTGGCGATTACCAAGAGAATTACAGTATGTGAAGAAGACGACGATGGGACATCCGATAATTTTAGGAAGAAAAAATTACGAATCAATTGGAAGACCGTTACCGGGTAGAAGAAATATCATTTTGACGAGAGATGAGAACTTTTCTGCAGAAGGCTGTGAAATTGCTCATTCAGTTGAGGAAGTATATAAGCTTTGTGAAAACGAGGAAGAAATTTTTATTTTCGGCGGAGAACAAATTTATAAGCTATTTCTAGAGGATACGGATAAGCTATATGTAACGGTTATTCATCATGAATTTGAGGGAGATACATTTTTCCCTGAGATTGATTGGACAAAATGGAAAGAAATTTTCGTTGAGCAAGGCATTACTGATGAAAAGAATCCGTATGAATATTACTACCATGTGTTTGAGCGCTTGAAGTAAAGGATAAAGGGTGAATCCTGAATTTGTATGTGCTTTCGAATCCTCTTTATCTAAATAAGCAAAGTTAATTACCAGCACCAGCACCTGCTTTAATGGGATATTTCAATTAAAGCGGGTGCTTTTTTTGTTTTTATTTCAGAATAGTCAAAATAAACTTCTTGATTTACTGTTTGGAATGGTATAATCATCCTTAAAATATCTGAATGATGATTGGTGTATTAGAACCTATATGTAAAAAGTAATTAGCCATCTATTTAAAGTCTTAAGATAGATGGCTTTTTCTCGTTAACAAGGGATCTTTCTTATAATTATAAATTTAAATTCTTTGCAACTAAATATTCTACAAAAGGCTCTAATGGTATGTAAAGAAAATGAGGTGTTCAATATGCAATTTGAAATTCTAGTAAAAAAAGCACAAAAAGGAGATGGTGAAGCTTTTATACAACTAATAAGTCAATATGAATTGACACTTTATAGAACTGCAAAGCGATTAGGGTTGAAAGATGTAGATATTGCCGATTTAATACAAGATACAGTCTTAACGGCATTTGAAAAAATCAACACATTAAAAGAAGTTAAATATTTTAATACTTGGATTTGCCGGATTCTATTGAATAATTGCTATAGTTTTATGAAGCAACATAAAAGAATCGTACCACTAGAATCAAAGCACGTATTGTCGCATCGAGATAATTTGCAGTTAGAGTTAGATGATGCATTAAATACATTAGATGAAAAGTATCGTATTGCTTTAACTCTCTATTATGTGAATGGGCTAACGACAAAGGAAATAGGTGAAGTTCTACACGAACCCGAGGGTACAATTAAATCTCGTATCTCTAGGGCAAAAAAAGAGTTAAAGAATACGTATTATATGGAAGGGGCAAGTTTATTATGAAAATAGACGTAGACAATATCAAAAACGAGATGAATAAAGAACAAGTGTTACCAGATTCAATCCGTTTAGCCTTCGATCAATCATATAAACAAATCCGTCAGCAACCAAAGAAAAAAAGGAAAAAATCATGGCTAAAGTTCGTATCAGCAGCAGTGGTGATGATTGCAGTAAGTTCAGCTATCTTGCTCACAAACGATACAGCCCTTGCAAAACTGCAAGCCTTTCTAGGATTAAATGATCCTGGTATAGATACAGCGATTGATAATGGAGATGTGCAAGACTTGGCACAAGTACAGCAATCCGAAGATATCACCATTACATTAGAACATGTATTTGCAGATGCTCATCGATTAGGTTTACAGCTAAACATTCAATCGAACAGATAAAACAGGACGAGTTATACGAGTTAACATTTGAATATCGACTTTTTGACGCACAAGGCAAAGAAATTGATGCCCTTGTATCCGACACGAAGCCAATAGCTGGACCAGGAATATTTTCAGGTGCAAAATTCCAATTGGGAAATGTAAGCAATAACGCTGCAACACTCGAGCTACTAACTGAAGCTAACGCAGGAGCTATCCCTTCTTTAGATGGTGCAAAATTAGTCATTGAAACGGTGCACATTAATAAAGAGGGCGGAATCACTTCAGTTGATGGGAAATGGTCATTTGATTTGAAATCTCCAACGATTATAACAAAAATATTTGCTGCGGAAAATGTTGTTCCTGGTCTTGAACTACTAGAAGCTACATTAACAAATGGTTCCATGCATGTGTCTTATAAAATTGATAGTTCAATTAAAGATGAAAATTATATTTTCAAAACAGCCTTAGTTAATGGAGATGGTGAACACTTCTATGTAAATAGTGCGAATGTTAAATATTTGGATGAAGAGCAAACAATCATTAGTTTAGTATTCCCTTATAGCATCTGGAATGAAAGTGAAAATCTTTCATTATCTGTTGAGGGATATGAAAAATTAATATTAATAGAGAAAGAATAAAGTTTTCAAACTAAAATTATTTTGAATTAATCGTTATTTGATAAAACCAGTATTTCCTTGATTTGATAAGTTTCAAGGAAGTGCTGGTTTTATTTGCTGTAAGTATACACAATATAATACGATCTATCATTTCTATGGAGGATACTAAAGTATAACGTCATTAGTTTTTCTCCCAATCATATAGCTTATTAAAATATTATTGTTTATAATGATTTAATGTAAACATAATAGGAGGTAACAGAATTTATGCGCACAATCGCGTTCTATTTGTATTTTTTCGGCTATTTATTAATAAGTATTCCATTTTTAAATAAAGCAAAGAAAAATAATGAACAAACTGATAATGTAGAAGCACAAGATGAAAAGAATCATATTTTTCCAAAAAGATGGGCTAATACCCTTGTGAAAATAACTGGATCTGATGTGACGGTATTAGGGGAAGAAAACATTCCAGCTGGGCCAGTTTTATTTGTTTCCAATCATGAGGGGAATTTTGATATTCCAATGTTACTGGGGAAAGTGAAAAAGCCGTTCGGTTTCATTTCGAAAATAGAGGTACAAAAGATTCCCCTTGTTTCAAAATGGATGGAGGTTATGAATTGTGTGTTCATGGACCGAAAAGACCGTAGACAATCGATTAAAGCGATTCGTAAAGGGATTTCTATTATTAAAGAAGGACATTCAATTGTCGTTTTTCCTGAAGGCACCAGAAGTAAGGGTGGACCAATTGCTGAATTTAAGGCAGGAAGTCTTCGTTTAGCGACGGATGCAAAAGCACCGATCGTCCCTATTACCATTCATGGCACATCTTCCATTATGGAAAAAAATAAAGGATGGATCAAACCTGGTAAAGTAACAATCTCTATTTTGCCAGCTATTACTCGTGAGCAATATGAAGGTATGGATGGACAAACTTTAACGAAGCTCGTCCAAGATAAAATTATTGCTGAAAAAGAAAGACTAATATAAATGAAAGGAGCAGCTATTATTCTATATAGCTGCTCCTTTCATTTAGTTGTAGTGTTCGAGTTTCTTCATCATGCTTTGAAATTCTTCTTCATGGCAAAATTGTTCAACTGTAAAATTTTCTCTAACCCAGAAAATAAGTTCTTGAGCCGAATTAAAATATTCTCCGCTTGAATCACTTTTTCGAATGGTATAGCGTCCATTATCCTCGTCTATTGTAACTTCAACCGGTAAAGCGCAATCATTTGAACATAAGGAAAATTCCACAACCTGACCTCCTTTATGTTTATATATATGTGGTTGATGAATTTTTCTATTCGTATATTTGGAAAATTGCTTGTTTAAGTTATAATTTTTGTATTCCTACTATAGTTTATT
>Ga0233379_1000149_pt1 | contig 10030 bp, 5 predicted proteins | sample ElkDunMinimDraft_8_FD_180679 | JGI IMG/M metagenome (GOLD analysis project Ga0233379, IMG submission 180679) | Fecal eukaryotic communites from dung pellets of Tule Elk in California, USA - Elk Dung F1 | ecosystem: Host-associated > Mammals > Digestive system > Large intestine > Fecal | place...
CCTGTTCGTTGAATAACACTCATAGTAATACCCTACATCAGCACCCCAAAGTACCAATGAACAATTTTCTCACCAAAAAAATAAGATGTTAAAGTACCAAAAGCTATAAATGGCCCAAAAGGAACAGGCTGTCTTTTTTTCACAACCCCTAAAAGCAGGAATAGCATTCCGAATAAAGCTCCGGATAAAACGGCAAAGAAGAACGCTAACAAAACTAGCTTTACACCAAGGACAAATCCTAACAAAGCGAAAAGCTTCACATCGCCTCCACCCATACCACCTTTGCTAATAAATGCAATGAAAAAGAGTAATCCAAAGCCAATAATTACTCCTAATAAAACATCAAGCCACGCTCGCTCACTAATAGTGAACTGCAATAATAGAAAGATAGAAGCAAAAATAATCAATATTTTATCAGGAATAATCATATACGCTAAATCAGAAACCGTTATAATTACAAGTAATGAAATCAGAACATAACAAATTAAAAGATTGATATTCCAACCAACAATGAACGGTGAAAATGCAAATAATATCCCAGTTAAAAGCTCAACCAATGGATAAATAGGTGAAATAGGAGCTTTACAATTTCGACACTTTCCACCTTGCATAAGATATGAAAAGACTGGTATTAGTTCAATTGCGGTCAAAATATTGTTGCATTTCATACAATGTGACCGCGGACGAACTACCGATTTTTTCATCGGAACTCGTAACCCGACTACATTATAAAATGAACCAAGAACTAAACCAATGATACCAAGATATATTGTAAGTATTGATTGCATTTGAGCATGGCTCCTTCACTTCATTTCTTGAATATTCTCTAAAGTATCTACATTTTAAAACAAACCTTATCGAAACTGGGGTAATATGTAATATCAGTAATATTGGCATCGATATAGACGTAATCTTATAACCCCCATAAAAAGAAAAATAACCCACATATACCAGTTATTATAGTATATTTTAAAAATAAAAAAAGCCCTAAATGTAGTGAAACTTAGACATTTAGGCTATTTTTCATAAATAGCTACACGATTTATTGCTGCCTTTTTTCGCCCCTGAGTCAACACACGGTTAAGTATTACGGATGAGCTTACAAGAAAAACAAGCAATCTACCATAGTGCTTTACAATCATTTTCCATATTTTAAGCCTTACTATTTTCTAATGTGATTCCTAGTTATTTTTTAAACTTTTCAACAATAAAGGTCGTACATTCGCCAAAAAGTAAAGAGAACCAGTAATAACTAGAATACTGTCTTCATCTATTAGTTCCATCCCTTTTACTATAGCTGACTGCCATTCGGGAACAACGATATGCGATGAATGTCGGCAGTAGGAACCTAGTTGCTTTGCTGACATGGCACGATTCATTTTAAATTCTGTACATATTATCGTATGTCCGATTAATTCCAACTGACTAACCATTGAAGCGACATCCTTATCAACTAGTGCTGCTGTGAGAAATATAATTTTCTTACTTGAATAATGAGATTTAAGTGTAGCGACTAATGCTGCAATTCCCTCTTCATTATGTGAACCATCAATGATTATAGTAGGATTCGTATGAACAACTTCAATTCTTCCTTTCCAAAACGTTTGTAATAAACCTTTTTTAATACTTGTTTCAGTAATCGTAAAGGCATATTTCTTCTTTAATATCAGTATAGCTGTTACCGCCAATGCAGCATTTTCAATTTGGTGCTTACCAAGCATACGAATGGCCATATCACCCAAGTGTTCACCACCGAATTCATAAGAAAAACACTCTGTTCCAGCTTCGCCCTTTTCATTGAAGGTAGAAAATTCTTGATTTAGAATAAACAACGGACTTCCTTTTTCACCTGAAACCTTTTGAATGACAGACAATGCCTCTTCATTTTTCACCCCTGTTACGACTGGCTTACCTTCCTTGATAATCCCTGCCTTTTCTAACGCAATGTTACTTATTTCACTCCCTAGAATATTCGTATGATCTCGAGAAATACTCGTGATAATCGAAAGAAGCGGTGTAACTACATTGGTAGAATCTAATCTTCCACCTAATCCCGTTTCTAACAAAACGATATCTGGTTGCTTTTCTAAAAAATACATGAAAGCAATGATTGTCAAAATTTCAAATTGCGTCGGAAATAGATTTTCCTCTTCCATTATTTCTACATAAGCTATGACCTTATTAAATAATCGAATAAAATCAGCTTCTGATATATATGACTCATTTAGTGTTATAACTTCTTGAATGCTCTCAATATGAGGTGATGTAAAAGTCCCTACTGTATACCCTTGTTCCATTAAAATATTCCTTAAGAAAGCAATTGTCGACCCTTTCCCATTCGTTCCTGCAACGTGGATAATCGGAAGTTCTTCATGACTTACATTTAAACCTTCAAGTAATGCCTCGATTCTTTCTAAGCCAAAATTCATCCCTAATTGTTTGGTCCTCTTTTCTAGAAAGGCATCCAATTCCGATAATTTATGTATCATCTGTTCTTCCTCTTTCATTTTTTGAAAAAGGACCATAGCCAATTTTAGCTATGATCCTTTAATCATTTAAATTTGCTTTAATTCTTCAATACGACGAATAACAGCATCGCGTTTTTCGCTGTAATCTTTCTCTTTTGCACGTTCTTCTTCAATTACTTTTTCTGGTGCTTTTTTCACAAAACCTTCATTGCTCAATTTCTTCTGAACACGTTCTACTTCTTTGTTCAGTTTATCTAATTCTTTTTCAAGACGTTTTACTTCTTCTTCAACATTAATTAAACCAAGAAGAGGTAGGATTACTTCAGCACCTGTAACTACAGCTGTCATTGCTTGACTAGGCTCTTCCACCGCTGTTCCTATTGTTAAGTTTTCTGGATTACAGAAGCGTTCAATATAGCCGCTGTTTTCAGTTAGAGCTGTCGCTACTTTTTCATCCTTCGCTTTTAAAATTAGATCAACCTTCTTGCTTAATGGTGTATTTACTTCTGCACGGATGTTACGTACAGAACGAATGATTTCTACTAATAGCTTCATATCTTCAGCTGCTTGAGTATCAGAAAGCTCTTCTTTCACTGTTGGCCATGCTGCCACTGTAATAGACTCACCTTCGTGAGGCAGGTTTTGCCAAATTTCTTCCGTAATGAACGGCATGAATGGGTGTAATAATCTCATTGTGTTATCTAGTACGTAAGCTAGGATTGAGCGAGTTGTTTTCTTCGCTTCTTCATCTTCACCATATAGAGGAAGTTTCGCCATCTCGATGTACCAGTCACAGAAATCATCCCAAATGAAGTTGTAAAGCACTCGGCCTACCTCACCGAACTCATATTTATCAGCAAGACGAGTAACCGTTTCGATTGTTTCGTTCAAACGAGTTAAAATCCATTTGTCAGCTACTGATTTTTTACCTGATAGGTCGATTTCTTCGTATGTCATACCGTCCATGTTCATAAGCGCAAAACGGGATGCATTCCAAATTTTATTAGCAAAGTTCCATACCGACTCTACTTTTTCAATAGAGAAACGTAAGTCTTGGCCAGGTGCACTACCCGTTGATAAGAAATAACGTAATGAGTCACAGCCGTATTTCTCAATTACTTCCATTGGGTCTACACCGTTACCAAGTGACTTACTCATTTTTCGACCTTCGCTGTCACGAACTAAACCGTGGATTAATACATCTTTGAATGGACGTTGACCAGTGAATTGTCTTCCTTGGAAAATCATACGAGATACCCAGAAGAAAATGATGTCATAGCCAGTTACTAACGCTGAAGTTGGATAGTAACGTTTGAAATCCGCACTTTCCTCATTTGGCCAGCCAAGTGTAGAAAATGGCCATAAAGCTGAGCTGAACCATGTATCAAGAACGTCGTTATCTTGTGTCCAGTTTTCGGCATCAGCAGGGGCTTCTGTTCCTACATATACTTCCCCAGTTTCGTTATGGTACCAAGCTGGAATACGGTGTCCCCACCATAATTGACGAGAAATACACCAGTCGCGGATATTTTCCATCCAACGTAAATATGTTTTCTCGAAACGCTCTGGTACGAAGTTTACTTTTTCATCTTCTTTTTGTTGCAAGGCAATTGCTTCTTCTGCTAATGGTCCCATTTTTACGAACCATTGTGTAGAAAGGTAAGGTTCAACAACTGCTCCGCTACGCTCAGAATGACCTACTGAGTGCATATGCTCTTCAATTTTAATTAATACACCTTGCTCTTGAAGATCTTTTACAATTTGTTTACGGCATTCGAAGCGGTCCATACCTTCGTATTTACCAGCTCTAGCATTCATTGTTCCGTCTTCATTCATTACAAGGATACGTTCTAAGTTATGGCGGTTACCTACTTCAAAGTCGTTAGGGTCATGTGCTGGAGTCATTTTAACTACCCCTGTACCGAATTCCATGTCTACATAATCATCCGCAACAATCGGAATTTCACGACCTACGATTGGTAGGATAACGTTTTTGCCGATTAAATGTTTATAACGCTCATCTTCTGGATGAACCGCTACCCCAGAGTCACCAAGCATTGTTTCAGGACGAGTTGTCGCAACTTCTACATAACCTGAACCATCAGCTAATGGATACTTCATGTGGTAGAAAGCACCTTGAACATCTTTGTAAATAACCTCGATGTCCGATAAAGCTGTTTTTGTTGAAGGGTCCCAGTTGATGATGTATTCGCCACGGTAAATTAAATCTTTTTTATATAAAGAAACGAATACTTCATTAACCGCTTTTGATAATCCTTCATCTAGCGTGAAGCGTTCACGAGAATAATCTAAGCCAAGACCCATTTTCGCCCATTGTTCACGAATATGCCCAGCATATTCTTCTTTCCATTTCCAAGTTTCTTCTACGAATTTTTCACGTCCAAGGTCATAACGGCTAACACCTTCGTTGCGAAGCTTCTCTTCTACCTTCGCTTGAGTTGCAATACCAGCGTGATCCATACCTGGTAACCAAAGAACATCATATCCTTGCATACGTTTCATACGTGTTAGTATATCTTGTAGGGTTGTATCCCAAGCATGACCTAAATGCAGTTTACCTGTAACGTTTGGCGGCGGGATTACAATTGTGTAAGGTTGTTTTGATTCATCTGAATTTGCTTTGAAAAATTCGCCTTTAATCCACCAATCATAGCGACCTTTTTCAATGCTTTGTGGATCGTACTTCGTTGGCATTGTTGTTTCTTTCATTTCCATTGTTATTCCTCCTATCAATTTCATCCAATAAAAAAACTCTCTTCCTATAAAAAGGACGAAGAGAGTCAATTCGCGGTACCACCTTTATTCCAATTAAGGATGAATAACTTAATTGGCGCTTATATGTATAACGGCTCTACACCGGCTTTTACTACTAATCGTTCATAAAAGCAGCTCCTGGGCTACTTCCGGTTGCTCTTACTCAAAAGACCTTTCAGCTACTGGTCTTTCTCTCTTTCAGCAGAATTCAAACGTACTACTCCCATTCTTAGCTATTTTTCTTTTATTTTTTTGTTCTTTTATAGTACAAAATAATACGGTCCGTCGTCAATCATTGTTACCATATTTCTATAAATTATTCTGTTACTGCTTGTTTTGAAACGGTCTAGCACCTTTTTTTCTCTCTTCCATACACTGAAAATAAGAAATAAATTGAGGAGAGAGCTGAAAACTGTGAAAAAAAGATTTAATCCTTATAATATGCCGCCCTTTGTTAAGAAAATACAGCTGATTTGCGGCCAATTCGTAATCCCTATTACGATTTTCCAAGCAATTCGAACCTTCTTCTTTCCCACGCCATTTGATTTTTTTCTATTATTCCTATTAATTGCCCTTACGTTCACCCTAAAATTTTAATATAGTATTACTTTCACAACGTTATACTTATGTAACAAGTATAAATGAAATAATTTTCTCTCTAGGATGCCAAGCCTTACACATAAGGCTTATTGATTTCCGCTGTGAGCGAACACTTTCCCGCAGTGACGTATGACAATCGTGTTGTCTCGGCTGTCACACTTTCTAGTAAGAGTCGGCATTCACTCCAGTCAATGGAAACTGCAAAAATAAACACATTATATTACATCAAACATGAGAAAGGGCTTTTTTAAACATCTTGTTTAAGAAAGCCCGATTTTATTACTTATTTTTCTTCTGTTAATTGTAAAAATAACTCAATATCTTTTACGCATGATTGTACACCGCGCGCCCAAAAATCCGTCGTTGTTAAATCTTCATCTAAATGTTTCTTCGCTAATTCTTCAACTGTCATACGACCAGTATCTTGTAATAATGCCATGTATTTTTCTTCAAAGCCACCATCTGATGCTAATGCCATCTCATAAATACCAAGTGAGAATAAGTAGCCAAATGTGTACGGGAAATTATAAAACGGTACATACGTAATATAGAAGTGCAGCTTAGAAGCCCAGAATAAAGGATGATATTCATCCAATGTATCACCAAACGCTTCTTTCTGCGCTTCCGTCATCAACTCGTTTAGACGAGCAGCTGATACCATTCCATTTTTTCTTTCTTCATAAAACTTCGTTTCAAATAGGAAGCGCGCTTGAATATTCATAAACAAGGCAACCGATCTTTGAATTTTATCTTCAAGCATTGCAATTTGCTCTGCTTTTGTTTTCGCAAGCTTTACTGCCGCATCAGATACAACCATTTCTGCAAACGTAGAAGCAGTTTCCGCGACATTCATTGCATATTCCGAATTTAACGGATGCACATCTTTTAAAGCATAAGAATGGAAAGCATGGCCTAATTCATGGGCTAATGTTGATACATTGTTTAACGTGCCTGAATACGTCATAAAAATACGAGATTGGGCCTTCATTGGGAAACCTGTACAAAAACCACCCGGTCTCTTATTTGGACGATCTTCAGCCTCAATCCAACGTTCCTCAAAAGCTTTCTTCGCAAAAGCCGTTAATTGTTCACCAAATAATGAGAACTGATTTAGAATGAATTCTGCACCTTCATTATAGGAAAGCTTTTGTTGCGGAGCATTTACTAGTGGAGCATCGACATCATACCAACTTAGCTTCTCTATTCCTAATAGCTCTGCTTTACGTTGTAAAAACTTCACCAAATGCTCCTTGCTATCGTTAATCGCTTTCCACATGCTATCTAATGTTTCCTTTTGCATACGATTAATTGCTAATGGCTCTTTTAAAACCTCATCCCAGCCTCTTTCCTTGTATACATTTAGACGGAAGCCAGCTAAATGGTTGAGGGCGTGAGCAAATAGCTCCTCTTTTTCCTTCCAAGCCTTTTCTGTATCATGAAACAGCTTTTGACGAACTTCTCTATCTGGATCTGATAGTTTATTAGCAGCTTGACCAACCGAAAGCATTTCTATTTGTCCATTTTCTTCAAAAGGAATTTGAATAGAAGCTACCAAACTACTATATAGCTGACTCCAACCATGGTATCCGTCAATTCCAAGGCTCTGAATGAGAGCTTCCATTTCTACTGGTAAGCTTTCTTTTGCTCGCGTTCTGATTTCAGTCAAAACAAATTGGAATTCCTTTAAGCTATCGTGCTGTAAAAGCTCTTGAAAAAATACTTCTTCTAGCTTCCCAATCTTCTCTTCAAATTTAGCAATAACTGTTGAAAAGAATGCACTTAAAGTAGTTAATTGACCATTTAATTGTTTGGCGTATGTATCTTTTGTATTTTGTGCTTCTAAACAGCTAACATAACCGCTACTGCTCGACAATTTAGTTGATACGTCCCCGAATAAATCAATAATATTCGAAATTATCTGAATATCAGAACTTGAAGAAGTTACTTCCCATGAAGATACAACTTTATCAAGCTGTTGAACAAGTTCTTCTGTTTCCTTTAAATACACAGCAAATTGCGATGACTTACTGCCACCTTCAAAAAAAACATCTAAATCCCATACTGGCGTATATGACATGTCTATTCCTCCTTTTATTAGCTACATTTTACCACCATTACATATTTATTTCTATTATCGTAATAAAAAACTAGGCTCTATTCGTAAATATTGTTGCTAACGGTTAATAAAAGAGGGACTTTTATGCACTCGGTTAAGGGGAGAAAACAAAGAGAAGACTCCCTCTCTAAAAAAGGAAGTCAATCTAAAGAAATCCTAAGATTGTTCACTCTGTTCAGCAGCTTCCTTCGCTGCTTTCTTCTGAGCTTCAATTTCTTCAATTTTCATTACAAAATATTCGATATTCTTTAACTGCCAATAATTCTTTTGAAGTTCCATCACATATTGCGCTTCCGTTTTCCGTTCATATTTTTCAGTATGATACATCTCAATTGTTTGAAAAATAATGGAGGGATAAGCGAGATAGCTAATAAATAACAACATTTCCTCATCTCTCATCGCAAAAAACTTATAATAATAATACAACCAATCCACACATTCATCACAACGAATCGGATACGTATTGCAATATTTCACGAAAAAAGGTAATAAATCAAAATGTTGTGGTAATTGTTTTGAATTTTCAAAATTAACGAAGTAACCGGAGCCCCTTTCATCCAATAGGAAATGCTGCAAGGAAAACTTGCCGTGAATGATAACTGAACGTACTGTTTCTTCGTCTTTTGTCTTTTCATACCATTCTTCAAACTTACGTAATGCAAAGGTAATCGCTTGAGAAATATCATAATAATAAGAACAAAAAAGCAGCTCAAAAGGGGACATATACCATTTCTGTTCACATTTTTCAATATACTCTTCTACAAAGGATTGTTGTCTTTTCCACTCATCCGTTGTTTTCTCATAATGAATTTCCCGATCTTGCTTATCCACTTCTATATCCTTAACTGTTAACGAATGAATTCTTGCCAATTCACGAAACATTTGCCTATGTTTTTCATTTCGTTCTCCGCTTTCATCATTCGTTAACCAAGGCATTAAATAATAGAGCTTATTTTTGTGCAACACTCCATATCTGCCATCAGCTGTAACATAGACTGGGACAGCACGATAATAGCCACGCTGATATATACGCTGTAGATATTTAACAAAATCCATACTTTTTTCAGGAGGTATTGTTTTCAAACAATACACTCCTTGATTCGTATATACTTTATGTATGCGCCCGAACGATTCAGAATAGTGGAGATGAAGCATGTAATGACTTAAAATTTCCCGAAGATCGGATGATACATAATTGCTTCCTTCCATCCTATTTCCTCACTTTCATAGCGCATACGATTAGCGATGCACAGGTTTCTTTGGAATATACAGCACTTGCCCTTCTTCAATATCACTTTCACTATCTAAGTCATTCAACGTAATGAGATCTAATCGACTGACTTCATAACGAGAGGCTAAATCCGAGAGCGTATCTCCACTTTGGACGATGCAAACCTTTAATTTAGCATGTGTTTGACTATCTTTTTTACCGAAGAAATCGGTTAGACTAATAGTTTCTGTGCCACTTGATGTTGTGACAACCTCCGCTTTAGATAACGAAGACTCCACTCGTCCTTCCTCCGCAGCAATCAATGAGCTCTCCTCATTTCGAGCTTCTGCACTAAACTGTTGCATTGAATTCTCTACAATTTGAGCTGCTGCATACATCGAAGTACTAGGTATTTCAGGACGGCTGAAGGTTGGCATAGGTATTGAAAATAAAGATTGAAAGGATTCTTGCTTTTGTCCTACTGGTATTTCTACCTTTTCCTCATAATAAGATGATTCTTCTCTAGGTCTTGCATATGCACCTGCTGCAAAAGACTCAGAGACTGTTTCAGATTCGACTCTCGGCTTCACAACAGATTCAATCTGAGCAAATTGAAGGGAATCCTTTTGCATAGACTCTTCCTTTGACAACTGAAGAGACTCATCTTGAACAGATTCCTCTCGAGACAACTGAAGAGACTCATCTACATATGATTCTTCTTTTTGTAATTGAAGAGATTCTTCCTGAATCGATTCCTCTTTTGACAACTGGAGAGACTCATCTACATATGATTCTTCTCTTTTCAACTGAAGGGATTCTTCCTGAATCGATTCCTCTTTTGACAACTGGAGAGACTCATCT
>Ga0233379_1000150_pt1 | contig 10003 bp, 1 predicted proteins | sample ElkDunMinimDraft_8_FD_180679 | JGI IMG/M metagenome (GOLD analysis project Ga0233379, IMG submission 180679) | Fecal eukaryotic communites from dung pellets of Tule Elk in California, USA - Elk Dung F1 | ecosystem: Host-associated > Mammals > Digestive system > Large intestine > Fecal | place...
TGCTCTTGCTATTGTCGCTAAACGCTTGTCCTGCCATGCCTGTATATTTCCATGGTGTCTCTCCACGGTCGATAGTAGGATTAGGAACTACGAATGAGCCTGTTTCTTGGCAAGCAGTGCCTGTTGTTACTTTCGCACGGATATAGACTGTCTTACCGCGATAGGTAGCCAATGGCAATTGTGCTTGCAATTGAGTTGCCTCTTCGCTATTGTTGCAATCTTTTATGAGTGTAACAGACAAGTCAGTCCATGTGTTTTGATCCAAACTAATCTCATACGCCGTTGTACGGTCATTCTTGAATTCTATGGTAGCATTTGTAGCATCAATTGCCGTAACTTCTACTACAGGAGCAGCATAGTATGTACAAGTTGTACCACTGATAGGCAACAGGTAGATAGACTTCTTGGTTGTTCCTGCTGTTGCACTATATTGTCCCACGCGGTTTGCACCACCTGCAGTGGTATATGCCAATACATTGGTTGTCAAACTGCTATGTACATGCATATTGTATTGTTTGGTGTTCCAATCCACTACATCCAAGAACCATTTTTGTTTTTCAGATGCCGCGAACGATGCGTTTTGGATATTTGTATTATTACCATCGCTATCCACAGAGGTACTTGAACCATATAGGTAGTAGTTGCCACCTAATGGCACAGACTTATAGCTCATCGTTTGTGGGTTGGTGTTCACATTGCCTGTTCGTGCTGCTGCTTGATATATTGCACGAGCAGGAACATCGCGTGCCTCTGTAGGTGCTGTTGCGTTATCCACGCTGATAGGATAAGGTGCAAATGTACCTAATCCCGAACATGCGTCACCCCATGGTGCAATCATGTCAGCAGGTACGGCAAACCAGTCATCGCTGCCGTTGGTAACTGCAATCACAAATTGCTCAGGTAGTGAGCGACCTTCCAATTCGTAGGTAGCTGTGCTGTAAATAGTAGAGCCATTATGGCGATATACTTCTACGGTCAATGTAGCCGTTTCTGTGGTATTGGCTTGCGTAGGTTTGTAAACAATACCAATATTACCCGTCCAATCAGGATTGCTGATGTTCGTACCAAGAGTTAGGGCGTTTGCAGTACCTTCTCCTGTTGTGCCACCTGTTTTGATTTGGAAAGCAGCATTATTGGTATAAGCGCGAATACTTACATTAGCATTATCGGCATTAGTAGTGAGGAATGTACCTGTTGCTGTTAGTTCGTGTGAAGCCTCTACCCATATACCATTAGCAGCGGTGATTTGTATTGGGTTGCCTGTGATAGTCACATTTGCCGAACAAGTGCAAGTGCCTGTAAGATTGATAACCTGTTGTGTGCTACCGCACTTGAGTGTTAATGTACCTGCTACATTACCAGTTTCACTTTCGATTGCTTCGTAGCGCACATAGATTTGGTCGGTGACCTTTGTGGCTATACCGCCAGAGAGTGTTAGGTTAGAAGTTCCAAAAGTTGTATTATCTGTACTGATAGTGAATTTTCCGCTACCGCTTGTGGTAGCAACAGTGGCAGTGATGCTATTGGCAGTTAGATAACGACTATTGATTTCTACTTCTTGGCTGACACTATTCTGACCACATGTAGGCGAGAATTCCAGTTCCTCCGCACTTACTTGCAGGATTGGGTTAGCAACGACATTGATGGTTGCGGAGCCAGTCTTTTGGCAGCCATAACTTGTTTCTGTGAAATTACCCGTAATGGTATATGTACCTGCTTTGGTAGCGGTGAAGTTGATGTCGTATGCTGTTTGCTTGAAGGTTACACCCAAAGCAGCCCAATTAAGACTTGCACCATCAGCAGGAGAAACAGTTGGTTCGTAATATTTACCATTTCCACCACCCGTTTGGCTAATGTTAACGGTTGTAAAAGCAGTACCATCTATATTGAGTTCAAGACTTGCATCGGCAGGTGTAACTGTCACAACCGCAGGTGATTGACAGCAAGAGGAGATGTAGCCAGTGGCGGAACTTGCTTGTTTATATATTTGGAAAGCGGTTTGGCCTGATGTGTAGCATGCCCAACGAGGACTACTAGTATTATATTGCATAATCCTTTCTGCAGTACCGATATTTGCAAATTTAAAGTTGCCATCGGTATTAGAGTGTATTGTCCAACTAGATGCATCATTTTTGGTTTCACTTTTAATCAAAGTATTACCAGAACTCCATGAGAGGTATGTGTTATCACTGGTCTTGAATGAATAACCAGTTTCGTTATTACCTGCCTCTATTGTCAAAGGATATGTTCCTACTGGATTGGTAGTATAAGAACTTGCTATACCGCATGTATTGCTGATTATTAAATTTATGTCCGACATTTCCTTTGAAGAAGTTTCGTTGACAAAGATTACTACATCACCTATTTCGAAGGATGTTACTTTTTCCCATTCTCCTCCACCAGTAGCATCAGCCCAAACGGCGTAGTAGGTAGCACTGCCTGTAGGAATAGTTGAAGCAGTGACTTGTTCGCCTTGTGGCTCAGTCGATGGACTTGTTTCCATGCCCGAAGCTGCGGTGTACCAACCAACGAAAGTGGTGTAGGTATCGGAGCAAGAGGTTGGAGTTTCGGCAGGGAGAACAACTGGATCGCCTGTACCAATAGTAGTAGTGGTTTCTTCTCCTGCCACGTTCCATGTGATGGTATAGGTGTCACGTGTCCACTGTGCCGTGATAGTCAAATCTTCATCTGGCATAGTGTAAGTACCACCTGCGTTGTAGGTATTACCATCGCTTCCTAACCAACCATTGAATGTATAACCCGTTTTTTCTCCCGCGCCCGAACAAACTGTGAAAGACTGTCCTGTGTAGTAGGTTGTAGCAACATCACAAGCAGTGCCATCACCACCTGCCAAGTCGTATGTAAGCGTATGGTTTTGAGCCCATTGCGCTGTCAGAGTTAAATCATCATTGATAGTTACCGTTGATTCGGTTGGGTTGTAAGTCGTTCCTTTTTGGTCTTCCCAACCAAGGAACGTATATCCATCGCGTGTGGGCGGTGTAATATCGCTTGTGCTGAATGTAACATATGGTGTAGTAGTCTTGCCATAGCGTGGAGCGATGTCACCTTCGCCACCGTTGAGGTTGAAATCTACACGGTAGTAATGAATAAATTCGCAATACCAGTTGTTAGCGCATGAGTTAGACCAAATATGCCATACACCCCATTTGCCTGCCATGTCGCTCGTAGAAGACAATCCGTTGACCGTATTCATGGCATCTACACTACTCTTCTTATATTCTACGCCATCGAATTCGTATCCTACATATTTGATATTGCCGTTTTTGTCGGTGATACCAACCCAATACTTGTAGGCTTCATCTGTTTTGTAACCGTTAGGAACCATGAATGGTTCTGATTCGTATTCGTAGCCTGTAGTGTTATTCAGTGGCATTTCTTCCCAAGAGGAACCTTCTTTACCGAAAGTAACCATATATTGTGCAGGATAGAAAGCGATATAACGGTTAGAACTATTGGAGTCATCATAGATACTCAATTGTCCATATGCATCTTGTCCAGGATATGGATTGGGTCCACAGTATTGTCCACCTCGTTGAATATCAGCAAAACCGATACCCGTTCTAAAGATTTGGTCTGTCTTTTGACTATCCCCTCCAGCAGCTTGAGCATTATTAACAATAAACATATCCTCATTGCTAAAACTTGGCAATGAGAAGTTACCAGTTCGCCATTCGTGGTCGTTAGGGTCGTCTGGTTTCACTTTGTAGAAACACTCGTCGCCACTTGTAGAATTATTCCAATAGTGAATGTACCAAGCTTCGCAATCAGGGTTATTGACAGTGATTGTGTAGGTAGCTGTAACTCCACCTTCTGTAGTAGCAGTGATGGTTGCTTCACCTGCCATATTAGCCGTTACCAAACCTGTGTTGCTGACAGAAAGGATATTATCATTGCTACTTGTCCAAGAAACAATTTCTTTGTCACAAGTTGCCTCTTCTGGTGTGTATGTCACCAAAAGTTGGTTAGTTTCGCCCACATCAAGATTCTTATGTTGTCCACCTGTCATAGAGAGCGCAATTCCTGTAACACAGTTACATTTAGAAACATAACCAGAATAGGATGCAGGAGAAGCGGTGGTGGTAGAATATGTAACAGATAGTGATTGTATTCGCCTATTTCCTGAAGTACCTCCTACTGTGAATTTCACAGACGAAGCAGAGCCAGTCCATGTTCCGTTGGAATATGTACCCGCATTTGTTGTAATAGCATTTGAGCCATCGCTTGAGCCAAAAGTAATTTCAACCTTTGTTATTGTACATCCAGTTGCTCCTGAAACAGTGAAATAACCTCCGCCATATACGCGGACTGCGGTTCCTGATGTGTAGTATTTGGGATCGTTACTATTTGATCCTTTATTGAAGGCAGCAGTAATATCACCTATGGTTAACGAACTAACTGTTTCTCCGCTTGAATAGCCCTGTGCCGAAAAATCTAAAGTCGTACTTTTTGAGGTTGTAGTTGTTCCGCCATCAGTCTTTGTAGCAAATACTGCGTAAAAGGTTTTGTTTTCTGTGATTTCTGTGGCAGGAACATTGTCGGAAGTAAATAAATCATCGGGCTCGGTTGTCTCTTCATATCCCAGGTCTTGCGTACTCCAACCAACAAATACTTTTTCTGGATAACATGCTTCCAGCGCATCATCTCCAGGTGCTGTTGGGAGAGTAAGGTCTTGGTAGGTTTCGTTCTTTTCTATGGACGAAGAACCACCCTTATCATTCCAAGGTTTTCCATTCACATACCACAGAATATCAACGAATTGAATTGCCGTTACAGTAATAGCAACATCGCTCTTAATTATTCCTGTCAAAGTGAGTTGACCAGTCGCGTTATCCCATGTATATGCACTACCACTAACTGTGACACTGGTAGGCAACTGATAGCCACTATTAGGTGTGATAGTGAATGTAAGATTTGCTGCAGAGCCAGTATATGTATAACTGGCTGGTATTGCAGGAGAACTGCTACAATTGGTAAGGTTAGAGGTTATGGTATATATGTTAGCTTTCCATCTTGCATAAAGAGTGATATTGGAATTTATATTTGAAATGGTTGCTTCGTCATTATACACTTTGTTCCCATTTGCAGATGTTGCCCAACCATCAAAAGTATAACCAGTACGAGTGAAAGTGTTGGCGGGTAATGTTTGATTGTCCCCTGGACAGATTCCGCTGATAGTGGACATTGTACCCGAACCACCATTGGAGTTGAAGGTAATGGAGTATTTATTGAAAGTCTTCCAAGTTTGTGGGGTTTCATTGTAGTTATCACCACAATACTTACCAGAGAATTCAGATACATAGATCTCTTTCCATTGATTAGTACCATTATCGCGGAAAATTACTTTTTGGAATTGAGTTGCTAATGCTGTATAGTAATATGTTTTTCCGCAAATAGTTGTAGTATTGGTTACAGCAGGACTACCATCCCAATCCGACAAACGATTATTATCGTCCGTGTAGTTATATACTTTGAACCCAGTCCATGAATCTTGCTTTTGGAAATACGCATATCCCTCAGCAGGGTGAGTAACGGTAGGATAGATAACTTGTACTTGCTTGTTTGAAGTATTGATTTTGAATGTATATGTTCCTGCAGGACCAGTGTATAAGCGTGCGTTATTACTTACTGATGTCGAGAATACCCATCCGCTAATATCAGTTATAATTGCTCCCGTATTACCATACCAACTTGAGCCATTGACAAACTTAAATTCATAGGCGGTTGATGCTGCAAGATTTAAAGCCACTGTAGCGATGCCACTTGCTTCCGTCGCAGTCACACCCGACCCCCAACTATCAAAACTACCACGAAGTTCCCATGGATCAGCAGCAGCAGCAACTTCCGTTACCGTAATTTTCAAATTATCAATACGTTGATTTGTTGAGTTATTTGCTCTTTGGAACTTAATTGATACTGATGTCTTTCCATCAGGAACCGTTATGATATTAGAAGTAGCCGATGCATTTGCAGCAGCAGTACTAGCACCACCACTTGTCCAACTTGTGGCACCATTGAACTTATAGTAAAATGTAACAGCGACTTTTGCTGATTGAGCCCATGATGCTTGAAATTTCGTAACATTATGAAGAGGTATATTGTCTATTTCAACATATCCAGTTGTGCCTTTATTAAGCCATGCATGATGGGTGCTCATATTTGCGGCACTTGTATTTCTAAAACAAGCGTTGGATGATGCTCTCGAAATAGAACTTGCGTCTTCCGAAACTTTCATTGTAACGGAAGAATAAGTGGTGGAATAAGTTTGTGCTGAAAATGTGGTACTAGAAGAACCTCCCTTAAAATTTTCTAAAAATAACACATCATTAACAGCAAGCTCCTCTCCCCACACACTTCCTACACCAACGGTGAAGAGCATAGTTAAAATGGCAGTGAATCGTATACCCTTGGTATACCCTTGCAATAGATTTTTAATACTGTTTGCCATCACGGCAGAAAAGGTAGATTGTTTCATAATTATATGAATTTGTTGTTAATATGCGTTGTTTAGATAGTATTTTATTGTTTCAAATTTCCAAATGCCATCAATTCTGCATTTTGGCGTATATCTGCAATGTGTCGTATTATTTCGCGCTCATTATATAGTAGTTGGTTAGTATCTTGATCTCTTTTTTTATATAAAGCCAAAGCAATTAATGAATACTCCTCATAAATAGATGTGTAGAAAACTCCTCGATCATCCGTGTTGATAGATGACTTAATCAAAGGAGTGTTTGCCTTAGCATCTATAGGATAAAATTTTGTCAATAATGGATGACTCTCATACCGATCTATATAGCCTATCTTCAAGTTGGATGTAGGACAACATTCTATGCTGATTTTCTTCTCAGATACAAAACGCCTCATCTCTTCTTGCATTTGATTCATTACTTCCACAATCTCTTTATTCCATTTATATTGCACCAATTTCAAACCATTGTTTTTGATGATGGAATTATAAAAATAATCCCAATATAAGTGTTTCGCCTTTTCATCACATTTAATTGATTCTATACGTTCGTCCTCCACTTCGGCTGTTTGATCCCACAAATTTGTAAGGCTTTGATGTTGCCCATTATATACAATAATGCGTTTAGGATCATTTCCACGTAACAACATGCTATGCCAATAATGTTGTACATCCCATTCACAACCTATTCCATAACCAATATCGTGATATAACTCACATGCTTTCTCTAACAATAATATCTCAATAGATGGAGCAAGTTTTACATTAAGTTCTTTGCTCCGCATATATATCCACACACAATTATCCAACATATTCTGTTTTGTAATAATTGTAGTATAATGTCTGCGTTCATAATACTCCTTCGCATCAATTCCTAGTGCCATAGCATGTCCAATACGACATTTATCATTCAACTGCAAAAATAGTATGGCCTCATCTATAGCACGTAATCCGTCAGGCAAATCCAAGAAATCCTCTCCAACATGGAATGTCCTCCCTAAAACCCCTTGTTGATAGGCGTAACGAAAGACATGTCCAAATGTCTCAGGACGACAGAAAATTTCACGACTGGCAGCATCAATGCCCACGATGTTCTTATTTTTTCTAAAAAGCAAAACATCGTTTAGTTGTTTACGAATATCTTCTCTATACCTAGCATCACGTGTACCATCGTGCATAACTCCTACCTTATTGAATGGTGTAGGTGTACTATCATGGTATTGACCCTTCTTGATAAAATGCACCACAATATCCAGAGGACGAATGGCATCATCTCCACTTGGGTTGAGATTGAACATTGCCTTGTTGCAATCAAAAGAATCCTTTATTGCACTCTTAGGCGTTACGCGTATTTCCAAACGGTCTTTTTCAAAATTATTGATAGAAGTATGCGATACATAATAGGGATAATACTTTTTTATAGGCGAATCATTTGGAACTAAAATGTCTTTTCGATCTTGATATGTTTCAAAATTCTCAAAACCCTTTATTTGGTTGATTTGTACAAATTCACGACGTATCTTGCTCTTTATTAATAAATACAAGTAGAAATACGGAGCTGACTTTATACATTTAGGATCTTGTTGATAATAACCATGAAAGAATGCATACAGCAACTGGCGTTCACCATGATAAACAATATTTGCGCAATTTTGTTGCTTTATGGCAGATAAATCGCAGAAAGTTCTTTGTGGGAATAGGCAATAATCAAGATGCTTTTCATCAATAGTTGGCAACGATAATTGCAAAGCCCACGAAAGAGATGGTTGAAGCAATTGAGCAAAGTCGCTCGCGTACCACGAATCTTTCAATATACAAATAACCTTCTGCTCATAGTCTGTTTCTATCAAATTTTGTTTATCTTGTTCATCAATGGATTGCTTGTTGAGCAACAAACTATAGAAAACAAAACGCAAATACGCTGCTGCAACACATTGCTGCGACAATGAACTAGACTGTTCTGTTTGCATCGGTAACAACTCGACCTCTTGCGAACGCTGCAACTTCTGAACAAATGAATGACGCAGTGTTAGATTATTCATCAAGCATATCCAATTGAATCCGAAAATATCTGTTGTAGCATTGTAATGAGCATGCAAATCTGTTAATCCTTTGTCTAATTCGTGATTAAGACAATGGTTATTGTGTTTTATGATGTCATTCCACAGCAACAAAGGATGTTGCTTATTGAAATACTTGGCATTGTGTTGTGCTAAAAATGCTGTTACCAACATTTCTTCACCTACATACAATACAGATTCTTTCCAACGGAAGAGCTGCTCAAACTGCAATATCGGTTGGTTATTCTCAATGGTTAAAAAACGCTCAGATACCTTTTTTAGAACATCAAATGGATGATAGATTGTAGGTGTCTTGTGGTTTGAATTGTGTGTGCTTTGCCATTCTCTACCCGTTTGTAAACGAAGGAGATTAGCCTCCGTGTAAGTGTATTCAGGTTTTGACCATTGCATTAGTTGCGGCATGATGTCCAAAAACTCATCATACTGCATACCATCAGGTTTATCCAATAGACGGACTACTGTATCTATCGGATAATCATAAAACAATGCTTTTAATATGCCACGGTCAATATCCATGAAAGATTATTTATTTCTTTTTAGCGCAAAATATATCAAAGCTATTTCGTTTGCCTTTTGAATAACCTCATCGTATGTATAGGATTTGTTAGCATCAAAAAGTCCCATTAGAGCTATATTGAATTTTGTTCTTTGGTAAGTTGTGTTCAAATCCGAAGATTGCAGTATAAGTGAACAAATACTATGTCCTGTTTTAGGCCATCTCAAACGAGGTCTTTGTAATTTTAAGAGTAATTGAGTAATGAACTGATTATTCATTCTTTTTGAATCATCAATTATAAGCCAATCCTCTAATTGAGAAATTAAAGTGTTGTTTTTGATAAAATCACACAATACATGTATAAATTCAAATTCAACATGATGGGCTTTAGTAGTATTAACCACCTTATTGTCTTTAATGCATATCTTTGGATACAAAGTTATGTTCAGTTTTTGAATATCATCATAAGCTCGATATATTTTCTCTTTGATGGAACCAACTCTATGGGTTCGGTATTGACGGAGCAACTCTTCATAAATAGCCCACTGAATATCAATCACACGAATAATCGCATCAGAAATGCAACCATGCATATCCCAATTGTCGGTATATTCACTTCTTCTAATACTTTTTAATAACGAAAGAATAGACTTTTCGTTGGCTTGCGCAATATCGTATAACTTGTTTTGTTGTGTAGAATCATCCTCTCTATATTCGTTTAATTCATCACACAAGATTTCATCAAAACGATGATATGCATATTTGATGTTAGTGAGTGCGTAAAAAGGATGTAGGAAATCAAAAATAGCATAATTAGCAGTATTGCTGAAAACACCCAAAAAAGTAGGAGTCTTAGCGGTTCTAGAAAAATTCGCTTTTTCAATATTCTCTTTAGTGGAAGCATAAGTTATTGTCAATGCAAAATATTCGCATATATTT